>Ga0206902_10003_pt2 | contig 90898 bp, 61 predicted proteins | sample Alteio_BWOrgHeat_44_FD_153242 | JGI IMG/M metagenome (GOLD analysis project Ga0206902, IMG submission 153242) | Enriched cells from forest soil in Barre Woods Harvard Forest LTER site, Petersham, Massachusetts, United States -... | ecosystem: Environmental > Terrestrial > Soil > Temperate forest >... | reverse complement strand
TAAGATCTTCATATCGGTTGTTTAAATGGTTTTGAGAAAAATTAGTTCATTTATTTTTAATAAAGTCAAACCGGCAACAAAATAATGAATTCAGTTCCTCTGCCTTCCCCTGACTCAACTTTTATTTCCCCTCCATGCGATTTAATGGTATCATAGCTGAGACTCAACCCGAGTCCTGTACCCTGGCCTGTTGGTTTTGTGGTGAAAAACGGCTGAAATATTTTATCGACTATATCCTCCGGGATGCCGTCTCCATTGTCTTTTATTCTTATTTCAACCTTGTTGTCCTTTCTTTTAGTCGTTACGGATACAAGGGGTTCATAATTATCTATTTGCAATTTTCTTTTTTCAAGGATTGCGTAAAAAGCGTTGTTGAAAATATTAAGGAAAACCCTGCCAATGTCCTGCGGCACGATATTCATTTTACCGATGGTATTGTCAAAATCGGTTTTCAGATTTGAGTTGAAGGATTTGTCTTTGGCCCGCAATCCATGATAGCTCAGGCGAAGGTATTCATCAGCCAGGGCATTGATATCGGTGGGTTCTTTCTGTCCGGTGTTTTTCCTGGAATGTTGCAGCATGCCCTTCACAATCGCATCGGCGCGCTTGCCATGGAAAGAAATCTTGTACTCATTTTCTTTGATATCATTGGCAATGGACTTAACGTCTTCAAAATGCCCGTTGCCGATTTCAAGTTGCAATTCCTCAATCAATTCTGAATTTACCTCTGCAAAATTATTTACAAAATTTAATGGATTTTGAATCTCATGCGCAATGCCCGCGGTCAGTTCGCCCAGCGAGGCCATTTTTTCCGAATGAATCAGCTGGGCTTGTGTCGCTCTCAGCTCAACGAGGGCATGCTGCAATTCCTCCTTTTGTTTTGTCAGCTCTGCGGTCCTTTCTGCCACCTGGATCTCCAGCTGATCTTTTAAGGAGATTACCTGAATTTTTTGCTCTTCTTCTTCCTGGGCTTTTATTTTTTCCTTGGCAAGCGCCTTTTTCTGCCGGTTAATGATGATCCACATCGCAACCATCCAAATGATGGAAAAGGTCATGGCGACGTCCAACAATTTTTTCCATGCAGTATATTGGTCCTGATCAGTCTTCTTAATGATATCGTCGAAAATGGAAAGGATGATGTAGGGTGCAACGGCCAGCAATACCGGACGTGCTGCAGCAAATTCTTTTTCTCTATACAGGACATACACAATATACAACAGCAGTCCATGCGCAATCCACATGATCAAAGGGCGAAATGCGGGAACAACAGCCTGTATGACAAATAAGGCGATCGATCCGTAATAGACCATCACAAAAATTCTATCCCATGCTGGAAGCCTGGCCGCCGTTTGCAAAGAATTGCGCAGGTACCGAACGATAAAAAATGCCAGTATGAGTTCAAAAACCATAAATAAAATTTAATGTGGTTTAATGTACCATATCATCCGTAGCAATTTTAAAGTATAAATTTAACTAGAAAGAATAACAGGTGACGGGGTCTCGAAAGATAATTTGAACGCCAGGCCGGAAATGGCTAATGAATGTGCCGGCGTTTTATAATACCCCCCGATGCTTCTTTGATGGTGCTTGCAAACACAAAAGCATTCGGGTCAACGTCATTCACTAAATTGTTGAGTTTGCGAAGTTCTAGCCTGGTAATCACGGTAAAAATAATATCTACTTCACTGTGCATTTCAAATTTGCCCGGGAGAAATCCACGCTCACCTTTATAAATGGTTATGCCGCGCCCCAGCTCGTTGACCAACCGGTCCTTTATGATTTCACTTTTCCCCGAAATGATGGTTACCCCGGTATACGCCTCAATCCCTTCAACAACATAGTCCACGGTTTTTGAAGCCGTGAAATACGTAAGCATCGAATACAGGGCTGTGGGAAGGCCGAAATGGAAGGCCGCGATACCGAATATTATGATATTTAGCGCCAGAATGATTTCACTGATGGTAAAACTCGTTTTGCGCCAGGTGTACAGGGCCAGTACTTCAATGCCGTCAACCGCGCAACCGGCCCTCATCGTCAACCCGATACCAACCCCTAAAAAAAATCCGCCAAAAATGGATATTAATAATTTATCCGATGTGATGATGTGATAGGGGATATATAAACAGAGACCGAGCATGACAATACAGAAAAGCGTTTTTGCCGCGAACTTCCAGTTTATGGTGTAAAAACCCATAATGATAAAAGGAAGGTTTGCCAGCACAATGGCAAAGGCAAGATTAAAACCCGTGATTTCATGAATAAGCAATGAGATTCCTGTAATACCACCATCAAAAAATTTATTGGGTACTAAAAAACTTTGAAGCGAAAAACTGGCGGCAATGACCCCGAGTATGATTAGAACAAGATCGCTGAAATAAAAATCTTTGTGGCCGGTTACCGATTTGTGAGAAAGTATTTGCGCCTGCAGTGCTTCAAGATTCTGATGCTGGTTCGGTGTCAGTTTCTGCTGAGCCGTTTGGGTAAAAAAATGATGTCCATGCAGGAATTTGATCTGAAGATGAACCCATTCCTCCCTGCTTTTTATCAACCCGGCAGCATAAAATTCCTGGTATAAATTTTCGGCCTTCGGCGAATAGGAGTTTGTTCCCAGGTAATATAAATCGGCATCGCAGAGAACTTCGGACAATTTATTGGTAGGCTCCTGGGGAAGATGTGTGGCCATGATCGCATCGCAAACTCTCTTGATTTCATTGCCGGAGTATTCGAACTGGGGAAGAAAGGTTTCGGCAACGCTGCAGGATATTTCCTCATGCCCTTCAATGGCTTCCAGAAAGCCGGCGTCATGATATGCCGCTGCCGTAAGCAGAATGGTTAAGTCATCACCCGTGATTTGTTCCGCAGCAGCAAGCTCTATGGCATACTGCAATACTTCCCTGGTATGTTTTACGCTGTGATAAGTGAGATAAGCAGGAAGCTCCCCAGCCATCTTATTCAGAATAAATTCAGTCGCTTTCTCCAGTTGCATAATAAGTCGGGGTATTGCCGGTATATAAATATAATAAGCTTTTGCCTGTTGGCCGCATTATTGTCAACTCCCGCTTCAAAAAAAACAATTAATTAATGGCAGAAATTTGCATTTGTTTTTCCCGGCGCAGGTGTACTCTTCCGGGTTCCGGTAACAGGGCCGGCACCGCGGAATAATTTATCCCTCAGCCAAGGGCGTCGCGGGTTGATGATTCTTCCTGCCCCTCCGATGAGCGCGGGGCTTTGCATTAAAGAAAAAATATTTCAAATATTTTTTCTTTATTTAATATTTTATTGGTAAGTTTACACTTACCGTAAGCAAATACTTACCATAAAAAGATGAAACGTATCAACGGAAAAGCATTTGACGCCCTCGGAGAACCGATGAGGCGGACAATATTTGAAAAATTGAAGACGCATCCGTTATCGGTGGGAGAACTTGCCCGGGGACTGCCGATCAGCCGCCCGGCAGTATCCCAGCACCTGATGGTTCTCAGAGACGCAAGGCTTATCCGGATTGAAAAAAAGGGCACCCGGAGTCTTTGCGAAATAGATCCCAAAGGAGTTTTGGCCATGCGCGACTGGCTGGATAATTTTTGGGATTCGGCACTCAGTTCCTTTAAAGCAATCGCAGAAAAAGAAAGCAAAAAATGAAATATATTTTTGTTGCACCCATAAAAAAAGAAATTATCGTAGCCGCAGACTTGGAAACAACGTTCAAAGTCTTCACCGAGAAAATGGATGCCTGGTGGCCACGTACGCATCATATTGGAAAAACCCCGGTGACCACGTTTGTGCTGGAATCCGGCGTAGGAGGGCGCTGGTACTCGCTTCACGAAGACGATTCTGAATGTGATATTGGAAAAATAATGGTATGGGAACCTTTTACCCGCCTGGTCCTTTCCTGGCAGGTCAATGGAAAATTTCAATATGATCCTAAACTCAGTACGGAAGTCGAATTGCTTTTTATTCCCCTCGAGCATAAAAAAACACAGGTTTGCCTTCAACACAAAAACCTCGAGCTGTTGGGAGAAGGAGAACACATTAAGGGCATGGATACGGGATGGGAAATGATTCTGAACCTATTTAAAATCCTGGCAGAACAAGACGACCAAAAAGTGTAAACAAAAACCATTAACCATGCGCCCCTATATTCTTTTACGCATCGCTTCCATCTTAATGTTTATCCATGCCCTCGCCCACACCGTTGGACATCATGGTTGGAAAAGCGGACAAAATGATACGCAGCGCCAAGTGATCGGAGCGATGAGCAGTCATTTTTTTCCGTTCATGGGAGTAAGCCGATCCATGGGGGACTATTTTGAAGGCTACGGATACGCGTGCTCCCTGGCGCTGATCCTCTTTGCCTATATCCTTTGGGTATCTGCCAGAGAGACCGGAACGTATCATAAAAAAATATTGGCTGGCATTTCGCTGTGTTTGTGCATATGGGCGCTCGTTGAATTCATTTATTTTTTTCCTGTAGCCGCGTTGATTACGCTGGGGGCTGGTTTCCTGTCACTGCTGGCCCTGATCCTACCAAAAAAAACGGGAGAACCAACGTATAGTCATGACCGTTAGCAAAGGCTGCCGATGGGCAGACCTATCCTCCCGCGCGCCTCGCCTCTTGCAGCAAAGATAATGGTGCGGGAATTGTAGCCTGCTTTATTGCTTATTGGACCCAACGACGTTGTGGCCGGCAGGTCTTGATGCGATTTGTCAGCAACCTTATGCCTACTGGGGATGAATGCTGAAAAACATTTTTGACTATCTTTCAGCAAACAAATTATTCAACCATTCGCATAATTCATTCATCTCATGAGAGGTTTAATGATGGACTATCAGCTCACCCTTCCCACCATCCTGCGGAGGGCAGAGGCCTTGTTTGGGGATAAGGAAATCGTAAGCCGGCTTCCCGATAGGAGCATTCACCGCTACACCTATCGGGATTTTGCCAGACGTACAAAAAAATTAGCAGTAGCCCTTCGTGACCTTGGCATCCGGAAGGGGGATCGGGTCGCTACCCTGTGCTGGAATCATTATCAGCATCTCGAAGCCTATTTTGCCGTGCCGTGCATGGGAGCCGTGGTACATCCTTTAAATCTCCGGTTGAGCCCGGATGATCTGGGCTATATTATCAATCATGCCGAGGATAAGGTCATTATTGTCGATGAGATCCTGCTTCCCTTGTTGGAAAAATTCAAAGCCAATATCCAGGTGGACGCCATCCTTGTCATTGCCCAGGGTGAAGTACCCCCGCCAGAAGGGTATTTGTCTTACGAAGCGGTTTTGGCGGGTGGTGATGACTCCCTTTTCGAACCCTTTGAAGAGGATGAATACGCCGCAGCTTTCATGTGTTACACCTCTGGAACGACGGGCAAACCCAAAGGGATAATGTATTCTCACCGTTCGATCATGCTGCATGGACTGGCTTTCCTGCTCGGCTGCTGCGGTCTGGGAACGATAGAGCGCGACGTGGTGCTGCCCGTGGTTCCCATGTTTCATGCCTGTGCCTGGGGATTTCCCTACAATTGCGCATTTGTCGGCGCCACACAGGTATTCCCTGGCCCCTACCTGGATCCAGACAGTTTGCTCCAGCTTTTCGAAAACGAAAAAGTGACGCTGACAGCCGGCGTGCCCACGGTAATGATGAGCATCCTGCATACGCTGGTCGCCGAAGACAAAACATATAAGCTCTCGTTACGAACAATTGTTGTAGGTGGTTCGGCGGTCCCGCGTTTCTTGGTCAAAAGCTTTGCTGAGCGCTTTGGCATACCGGTGCTTCATTCCTGGGGGATGACTGAAATCTCCCCGTTGGGAAGTACGGCGGTGATGACCAGCAAATGGGAACACGCCACCAAAGAAGAGCAATACGAATACGCGACCAAGCAGGGACTGCCGGTCCCTTTTGTAGAAATCAGGGGGAAAAACGAGAACGGACTCATTCCTTGGGACGGGAAATCGATGGGGGAGTTGGAAGTGCGTGGCCCTTGGGTATGTTCTGCGTATTATCACGATTCGGAGCCACAGGGAAAATTTACCGAAGACGGATGGCTTAGGACAGGAGACATTGTAACGATTGGCGCGGACGGTTGTATTGAAATTAGAGACAGGAGCAAGGACGTGATCAAATCAGGCGGGGAGTGGATCAGCTCCATCGCGCTGGAAAATGCGCTAATGGAACATCCCTCAGTGCTGGAAGCTGCAGTGATCGGCGTCCCGGATAAAAAATGGATGGAACGGCCTTTTGCCTATGTGCTGCTGAAGCGGGAAAAGTCCGTTACGCCGGGCGAATTATCAGCATTTTTAAAAGGCAGGTTTGCTAATTTCTGGATACCGCAAGAGTTTGAATTCGTTGGAGCCATACCCAAGACCTCGGTGGGAAAAATATTAAAATCTGCCCTCAGGGAAAAATATAATCAGGAACACAGCGAATGAGCGGGGCCATCGCCGGCTATCTTATTATTCAATGAGTGCCTGGTAGACCAATGGCGAAAAGGCCTTGTCCGTGTTGGAGACATAGGGTCCCCACATTTGCCTGTAAATCAAAACAACCATTTCTTCTTTGGGGTCCACCCAGTAAGAGGTCGCAAAGACACCGCCCCAGGAATAGGTCCCTTCCAGGCTTGGGCCCAGCTTGCTGCCTTTGTCAGAGATAATGAAAAAGCCAAAGCCAAATTTATTCTCATCGGCATGATCGCCGATATTGGGATGCAAATCGCCGATTTGGTTTTCGGTCATCATCCGCACCGTATTGGGCGCCAGCAGCCTGATCCCTTTGTATTCCCCCCGGTTCAGCAACATCTGAAGGAAAACAGCATAATCGTAAATCGTAGAAGACAAGCCCCCTCCTCCCGAAAAATAACTGGTTTTTTGAAGTGGGTAATTCATGGGAAGCGCGCCACCAAAGACTGATGCCTGTTTTTTTATTGTTCCTGAGGAGTCGCCTACAAAAAAATTCACCAGCCTCGCACCCTTTGAGGCAGGCACATTAAAATAAGTGTCTTTCATGCCCAGCGGCTCAAAAATGCGCTTGGTAAAAAATTCCTCCAGGCTCATCCCCGACCATACCTGCACCAGATACCCCAAAACATCCATATTCAGCCCATATTTCCATTGAGTACCGGGCTGGAAAAAAAGAGGCAGCGAACCCAGGCGGCTCATGGCCTCACCAAGTTCTTGTCCTTTGACACCAACACCGCCCGTTACATAATTTTTTGCATAGATGGCATTTTCTGCCGCAGTGCCGATGGCCGGGTAACCCAGCCCGGAAGTGTGGGTGAGCAGATCCCGGATGGTAATCGGGCGTTTTGCCGGTACGGTGGTATAGGAGGTGTCTTTAAGATTAATGCTATCCAATACCTTTTCATTGGCGAAGGAAGGGATGAATCTGGAAACCGGATCATCCAGTGAAAATTTTCCTTCCTCCCAGAGCATCATCACCGCTACTGTGGTAATCGCCTTTGTCTGCGAGGCAATCCGGAAAATTCCGTTTTTGTCGAGAGGGGTTTTTAAATCAGGATCGTTGTAGCCATACGCTTTGTTGAAAACGATCTTTCCTTTTCTGGCAATCAAGGCCACCGAACCGTTGACCCATTTCTTTTTTACCCACTCGGCCATGGCAGAATCAAGTCGTGTGAGACGCGCAGCAGAAAACCCACCTGCCTGCGGGAGCGCTTCAGTCAGCACGGTTGATTGGGTTTGCGCAGGATTTGCATAAGCAGTCAGCGCAACCAGCAGGAGCATCATGGAAGTGTAGCGATTCATTGCCTTTTTTTTGGAAATCAAAAATAGAAAAATAAATAAACCCGGCAACGATCTAAAACAGGGAACTGTGAGTGAACCATTTTTAAAAAATCTGTGACAGACCCATCACCAAACAAAACCATTTTTTGGTTATCTTTCCTGCCATCCAAATTTGAGCCTGATCAAGAGCAGGCAGAAAATGGCTTCATGCAAAATTGACGATCATGAGACTAAAAGAAAAAATTGCTTTGATTACCGGAGGCGCCAACGGCATAGGGCTGGCTACTGCTGAACGCTTCGCCAAAGAGGGTGCTAAAATTATTTTGTGGGATGTATCTGAAAAAGGAAAGGAGGTGGTTGCCCGGTTGAATGAACAGGGGCAGCGGGCCATATTTGCAAAGGTTTCCGTCACGAGCGAAAACGAGGTACAGAAAGCGGTTGCGGAGGCCCTGGATCATTTTGGACGGATAGACATCCTCATCAATAACGCGGGGATCACCAAAGACAGGACCCTTCTTAAAATGTCCAAACAGGAATGGGATGATGTCATTGCCGTCAACCTGACGGGCGTTTTTAATTGCACCCAGGCAGTGGCTCCCATCATGAAAGCGCAACATTATGGTCGCATTGTTTCGGCATCTTCTAACGTTGCCATCCGCGGAAACTACGGACAAACCAACTATGTGGCGACGAAATCGGCTATTGTTGGCATGACAAAAGTGTGGGCCATGGAACTGGGGCGCTATAACATCACCGCGAATTGCATCGCTCCGGGGTTTATTCATACGGCCATGACCGATTTGATGCCTGAAGAGGTGCGTAAACAAAGTCTTCCGCATATACCGCTGGGGAAATGGGGGTACCCGGAGGATATCGCCAATGGCTATCTTTACCTGGCTTCTGATGAAGCATCGTTCGTCAGCGGTATTTGTCTTACCATAGATGGGGGAGCAGCCAGATAACCGCATCAGGCATCCAGCTTTATGTCTGCCACCATTTTCTTGGCAGCGATAAAAAACAGTACAGCGGAAACAACACTAATCAAGAGTAAAAGTGTCAAAGCCCAGCGAAGGGATTCTGTGCCAAAGGTAGGTTTGAGCAAATCGCTGACTATCCCGATGACCAGGGGTCCAAAACCCAGGCCCACCAGGTTAATGGCCAGAAAAAATACGGCAGAGGTCATTGCCCGCATGGAAGCAGGTACCAGAGCATGTGCTACCGATAAAGAGGGGCCCAGGTACATGCTCTGCAGAAACCCGCAGGCGCCCAGACAAAGAAGCACTATAAGATTATTCCCAAGAAAGATGGCTCCCGCAGCAAAAAAGATAGAAACGATAATGGCATAAGCCGGAATTTTCAGATACTTGCGTTTGTCCTTTTTCCCAAAATGATCCGTGAGGAAACCGCCGGCAAAGGAACCAGCGCCTCCTCCAATTCCATAGATCAGGCCCAGCGAACGGCCTATTTCCGCATTCGTCATGCCGTGAAGCCTAGCCAGAAAAGAAGGAGCCCAATTAAGGAGACCATAGATGCAGAAAACAAGCAGGGACGCAGCGACGGACAAAAACACAAAAGTCTTTGCCGCAAGCAAAACCTTTAGCACTTCGCCAAAGGAATGATTTTGTTTAGTTGGCGGAGCCGGTAAATCCGTCGCGCCCTTTCGTGGCTCTTTCACCGTGACAAAAAACAACAATGAAAAAAACACACCCGGCAGCCCCACAACAAAAAAGGCCGTCCGCCAACCGAGGTGCTGATTCAAATAGCCCCCCATTAAAAACCCCGTCAGAACGCCGAGGTAAATGCCTGACGAATAAACCGAAAGCGCTGTCGACCGTTTCTCCGGTGGGAAATAATCGGATATCATCGCATGAGCCGGGGGGCTGCCCCCTGCTTCTCCGACGCCAACGCCAATACGGGCCAGCAGCAGCTGGATGAAATTGCGCGCGATCCCCGAACAAGCTGTCATAAGACTCCAGAGGCCCAGCGAAACGGCAACCGTATTCCTCCGGTTACTTCTGTCGGCAAAACGGGCGATTGGGATACCCAGGGTGACATAAAAAATGGCAAACGTAAATCCGGAAAGCAGGCCCAGTTGGGTATCCGATAAGTGTAATTCTTTTTTAATGGATTCCTGAAGGATGACCAACAGCTGGCGGTCTATAAAGTTAAACACATACACCAACGTCAGCATAAGCAGCACATAATTCCGGTATGGGTTGCTGACTTCTCCCTGGTTGATAATATTCCTGGTTTGCATGGTTGCTCTGGACCAAAAGGCCTATGCCCGGCAGTTTTTACTCCTTTAAATGTAATGATTTTATTTATTCCGGGGGGAGTGCTCCAACACCTGCCAATGTCTCGGGGAAATAAATAAAAATGCGCAAAAGGGATTCAAACCGGCTGCTCCTGGTATATCAGATAATTTTTTGGAAAACTTAAGCCGCGTTCTCCTTCTTTGGGGACAGAGCAGTAAGTCAACAGGATGGATCAGGACAGCAAAGGCAAAGTCCCTCCATTGTTGCTGTTATCCGTTTCAGGACACCCTCACTGGCCGACCAGGAGTTGTTCCGAAAAAGAAAATGATGGAATATTTTTTCCTATCATCCGGACAGTATAATAACCTGGCTGAAAACCGGAAATGTTTATCAAAAACCTGTTGTTCCCTTCTCTAAGTTCAATGCTTTTGTTCTGCATTATAAATCCTGCACTGTTGTAGATGATGATGTTGTTTATGCTGTTGTGGGTGCAGGAATCTATTTCAATATAAAAAAATGTATTTCCATGAACCGGGTTGGGTGAAATATTTATTTTGCTGACATTTTCACCGGCTGCCTGCGGAAGAATTGTTTCCGGAAATTCATTTTGGCCCACGGCAATGGGAGAAAGCATCACCAGGACGAGCACAGCCATTATCGTATGTAAAAAATGAATTTTCATGTTCTTTCGTATACGATGTGAAATGCCAAATTAATGCCAGTCGCTTATGTAATGATTAATAACACAATAGCGCAAATTCCCCTGAGCCGGCCAGTAGATTTTTTTCCCCTTGGTGCCTTTCTGCGGTTCTTTTCCCCCTGCAGGCCCCCCGTGTTGACGTCAATGGCCAGGTGAGCGATGGACCTATTTTTGAAAAGGGGGTAAGAAATACCACCGCCCGAGCTTATAACGGATATGAGTAACCGCAGGTTTACCGTTGCTCGGCACCGGGGGAAAATAGTTCCCCACTGCTAACACCCATGCTGGCGACTCTTCTGGGTAATTAACCATTTCCAATCCGCGGCAAGCCATTTGCAACAACAGTGGTATGGCATCAGTCAACCCTTCATCCAACGGCTTTGCTCCCAGGCTGGCGGTGATTCTTGTCACCCTCATTGCCGCCGGATTTCTAGTTATCCTGGGAAAACGCGTTTTGTGCCCGCTTTTTTTTGCGTTGCTCTTTTCTGTCGCTCTGCATCCGCTGGCGAGGTTTTTCGAAGCACGACTTCATTTCAGACGAGCCTTGGCTGCGGCAGCCTGCGTGATACTGCTGGAGTGTTTTTTGGGACTCATCATTTATTTTATCGCCATTGCTTTCGACGGCATGATCAATGACTGGCCCCATTTCAAGGGACAATTGTTCGCTACCCTGAGTTCCATACAGACATGGGCAGCGTCTGCTCTTCACATTGACGTTGATAAACAAAAATCCTATATAGACCATGCGATTTCCGGGATGGCGTCATCCGGCACTTCGATGGCTGGACAAACCCTGCTTACCCTTACGTCAATACTGCTCTTCATCGTCTTGCTGACCTTTTATATTTTTTTCCTGCTCTATTACCGTGCATTGCTGTTGCGCTTTTTTCTCGAAGTTTTCGAGAAAAAAGCGAATAGGGCCATTCAGGAAATTGTGGCCAGCGTGCAACGGATGATTCGTAAATACATCACCGGTCTTCTCCTGGAAATGTTGATCGTCGGTACAACCTGCACGCTTGGATTCACCTTGCTTGGGATTAAATACGCATTATTCCTGGGGCCACTCACGGGGGTGCTGAATGTTATTCCGTATGTCGGAATATTCACTTCCCTGGCAGTGACTGCCGCAGTTACCCTGGCATCGGCCGGAGCAGCCAAAGCCGCACTCGTTGCTGGTTTTATGGTTGCCGTTCATCTTGTCGACAGCAATTTGCTGCTGCCATTTATAGTTGGGTCCAAAGTCCGCATCAACGCCCTGATCACGCTGATGGGTGTCGTTATCGGGGAAATGATGTGGGGAATTCCCGGGATGTTTTTATCAATTCCTGTGCTCGCTATTGCTAAAATCGTTTTTGACCGGGTGGAAGGCCTGAAAGAATGGGGAACTTTACTCGGCGAAGAGCGACCGATCCGAAAACGGTTGCGACGCACGGGATAAGGCCGCCGAGAACGGCGGATTATCCAAGGAAACCGTTCCAAGTTGTCGGCTGGCCGAATTAGACAAACGCTTATGGTTTTGGAATGCTCATCAGGAAATGGGTTCCCTGCCCCAATTTCGTTTTTACGTCTACATCGATTTTGTGTGACTGGAGGATGGCAAGGGCCGAGGCAAGACCAAGCCCTATTCCATTTCTCTTCGAGGTAAAAAAGGGTTCAAACAGCCGCGAAAGATTTTCTTCGGAAATTCCGCTCCCGTTATCCTCGATGGTGGCTTCATACGTTTTTTTAGTGTTTTCCACTTTAATATGAAGCACCCCCTCGTGGTGCGAAATGGCTTCAATGGCGTTAATGATAATATTCAACAACGCGATTCTTAATTTGGCCACGTCTGCCGCCACGATTGCCTGTTCCTGCGGAAAGGATGAAATTACTTTTATTCCCTGAAGACCAATTCTGTCTGCGGCCATATCCAGCGTCTGGTTAAAAATTTCCTGCAATGAAATTTTTTCAAGGGTCAGGCTGCTTTGAAGGGAAGAATTAAGCAACTCTGATATCAATTGGTTGATTCGCTCACTGCTTCGCCTGACGATATCAATGTATCTTTGCTGGTTATCCTCATTTTTTTCCGTTTCAATCATGTCGACTGCAATATTGATGTTCGTCAGCGGGTTTCTGACTTCATGAGCAAGCATTCTCAGAAGGCGGTTCGTCGCTTTCCATTTTTCCGCCTGCAGGTGGGCCCTTTCCGCCTTTTTCAAATCACTCACATCCCTGATGATTCCCTGAATATATTTTTGCCCCTTGTCGTCATACAATACAGAAGCAGAAAGCAGGCACTGGATGCTTCCCTTTGCCGCCCCAGACAATTCCAGCTCGACGTCGAAGACTTCGGTATTGGCATCCAGTTGCTGTGAAATAATATCTTTTTTTTCTTTTTCAGCAACGAGATCATTGATTCCCAGGCGGAGGATCTGGCCGGTGTCATACCCGAGCAGCTTCGTCAGGGCATGATTTACTTCTTTGAAATAGAAATGTTCGTCCGCAATAAAAATAGCATCCTTTGATTTTTGAAAGATCTCCCTGAATTTTTTTTCATTTTGCCGCAAGGATTTTAAGGTTGCCGCCCTTTCCATGGCATATCGTATGGACCTTTCGAGCTTGTCTGTCGTCAATTCTGATTTGATAAGGTAATCCGTCGCGCCAGCGGCCATCGCCTCCATGTCAAGTTCGCGGTTGCCCATGCCCGTTAGCATAATGATGGGCGCGTTGCACTGCGTCGCTACCGCATCTTTAAGAACGTCAAGACCTGTTTTTGCCCCTAATTTATAATCTACAAAGTAAAGGTCGTGGCTATTCAAGCGCATGTCTTCGAGGGCGGATTCATGCCGGTAGCACCAGTCCATGGTAAAGGACCTTCCATGGATATTATGGATGAGATTACTGATGATTAAAAAATCATCTTCATCATCTTCAATAATCATGATTTTTAGGGGCCTCAAGAAAATTTCAGTTTTCGATTCATGCATGGTCTGAGTTATAGTTGTCATGAGACAAATTTTAGAACGCAAGTGCTATGTGTGCGTACATTGGCGCAACGTTATCTTTTATTCTGCAATCCTTCCCACTGGCAGCGAGATGATAATCGTTGTTCCCTGTCCGACTTTGGATCGCGCGTAAATGTGTCCATTATTTTTTTCCACGATTTTTTTGCACAGCGCCAAACCGATTCCTGTGCCTTCATACTCTTTTTTTGGATGAAGGCGCCTGAACATCTCAAATACTTCTTCTGCATATTTCTGGTCAAAACCAATTCCATTGTCTTCAATGAAGATCCTGCAGTATTGACTGGCTTCTGAAAGGGTCGGATGCCCTGAAGTCTCGTCACTAATTTCATAATATATCCTGATAACCGGGGTTTCATTTTTTTTGCTGTACTTCAGGGCGTTGCTGATCAGGTTAAAAAAAAGAGGCCTGATCAATATCGGGTTGATGTAAATCTTTGGCAGTTTGTTTACCAGAAAGGTCGCTTGCTTTTCTTTAATGATATCGTCGCTCTCCGCAAGAATATTCCTGATGATTTCATTGAGGTCAACCATGGCCGGGGCATCTTTTTCGCTGGATATTTTACAAAACTCCAGGAGGTCATTAATCAATTCCTGCATTTGTTTTGACACACTTTGAATCCTGGTGATGTAGGATTTTTCGTTCTCCTCCATTTTTTCCCCATGGATCATGAGCATGTCACTGAACATCCTGATTTTTCGTAAGGGGGCCTGGAGATCGTGCGATGCCATTAACACAAAAAGGTCCAAATCTTTATTGGCAGACTCCAGCAGCGCAATATTCTCCAATAGTTTTTTATTGAGGACCGTGACCTTCTCTTCAGAGTTTTTCCGCTCGCCGATTTCTGTTTCGAGATTCTTATTGATGCCAACGAGTTTTTGTTCCTGAATGATCAGCTGACGATTCTTCTTGTAAAGTTGCACAAAGACGGACACCTTTGTCCGGAGAATGTCCGCATTGACGGGCTTATAAATGTAGTCTACGGCGCCGGCTTCATATCCTTTAAACTGGTTCTCTTCCCCGAAATTGTTCGCTGTAATAAAGATTATCGGTATATGCCTGAGTTTGTCCCGCTGATAAATCAGCGACGCGGTCTCAAAGCCATTGAGGTTTGGCATTTGGACATCCATCAATATCAGGGCAAAATCGACTTCTCCCAATAATATTTTCAGCACCTGTTTCCCCGAATTGGCTTTGACAAAGCGATAATCTTCGCGTTCAAAAATACTCTCCAGGGAAAGCAAGTTTTCATCCCGGTCATCTACTAATAAAATTTTTGGTTGCATGATACAATATCAAACGGGTTTCCTGGAATATTATGCCTATTTATAAAACCACATCCTCATCAAGGAAAGAAGCTGGTCGACTTTTAAGGGCTTTGTAATATAATCCGACGCTCCTGCCTCAATGCATTTCAGCCTATCCCCTTTCATTGCTTTCGCCGTTACCGCGATGATCGGAAGTGAACTGTTTTTATGCTCCCTTCGAATTTTTTGAGTGGTTTCGTAGCCATCCATTTCAGGCATCATGATATCCATTAGGACCATGTCCACTTTTTGAATGTCATCGTTGATGATGTTGATGGCCTCTTTACCGCTCTCCGCAGTGATTACGTTGATGTTGTAACGCTCAAAAACGGTGGTCAGCGCGAACAAGTTTCGAACGTCATCGTCAACCACCAGGACATTTTTCTTGGACAGGATATCATTTTTCAGTTTGGCCCCTTCAATCATTTTCTTTTTTTCCGGCGCCAGATCCTTGTGATTAATATGAAGCTGCATGATCGTTTCATCAAGAAGGTTTTCCAGCGAATTGGCTCCCTTCATCAATACCGAATTTGAAGTCCGCTGCAGCTGTTTCATTTCTTTCTTGTTGAAATCTTTGGCGGAATAAACAATCACCGGCGTATGTTTTCTTTTGGACTGGTACACTTCTTCCAGTAAATCGACGCCCGAAATGTCAGGCAGGGTATAGTCCAGAATGATGCAGTCGAATTCTTTCAGGTCGTTTTCCTTCAGCGCTTTTTCCCCCGAACTGGCAATGCTGACTTGCATAACGCCGTTCCCTAAAATTTTCACGATCTGGGAAGAATCAATTTCATTGTCTTCCACAACAAGAACCTTTTTTACGGTCGTATCCGCATTCAGGACTATATCGTCAAAAAGCTCTTTCAGGGCATCGTTTTCCAGGGGCTTCAACAGAAAATTCCGGGCACCGCGCTTGAGCGCAAGCTCCCTGTTTTCCTCTCCGGATATCAGATAGATCGGAATGTGACGATAATTTAAATCATTTCGCAACAGATCAAGCACCTTCCAGCCGCTGGTATCTGGAAGTTTGACATCAAGGGTGATGCCAATGGGTCCAAACCGATTTATAAAGTCAAAGACTTCAATATAGGTCGTCGCAATGATCGCCTTAAGGCCATGCTCATGGGACTTTTCCGTCAATATTTTTCCAAACCGGATATCGTCTTCTACAATGAGCACGACCCGGTCGCCGGGCTGGATATTCGTGCGGTCATCGCCGGTTTCGTTGATCATTTCGTTGACAATGCTCAGGTTTTCTGTGTCGCTGGTATCTCTCAAAGAATTCAGCAGGCTGTCGATTGAACGGCCATCCCCGAGCTGAAGCTGCTGGAATGCACTGAGGTTGTCATTGGTCTCTTTGGTAATGGTACCTGTTGCGCTTTCTACCGGAAGAAACAACGTAAATGTACTCCCCTGGGAAGGAATGCTTTCCAGTTCAATGGTTCCCCCCAGCAATTCGGCGAGGCCCCTGCTGATGGAGAGACCAAGACCCGTTCCTCCATATTTACGGCTGGTAGAACCCTCGGCCTGCTGGAAGGCTTCAAAAATAATATTTTGTTTTTCTTTGGGAATGCCGATCCCGGTATCACTGATGGCAAAAGCCACGACGCGACCGGCGTTATCCAGCAAGTTGTTTCCTTGTTTCCAGTTTTTTTGCGCTTCATAAATTTTCAGCCTTACCTCGCCTTTTTCCGTAAACTTGAACGAATTCGAGAGCAGGTTCTTGAGAATCTGGTTCAGCCGCTGAAGATCCGTGGCCATAATTTCGGGAAGTTTGGGATCTGTGTCAATGGTGAAACGCAAATGCCTGGCTTCAGAAATGGGTTTAAAGGTTGTTTCTACAAAGGATGCAATTTCCCCAAAACGAACCGTTGAAATGTTGGTTGTGATAAAGCCGGACTCGATTTTAGAAAGATCCAGGATGTCGTTGATTAACTGGATCAGATCGTCGCCGCAGGAGTGAATGGTCTTGGCATACCGTATTTGCTTATCATTCAGATTGCCCTCTGCGTTCTCGTAGAGTTGTTGTGCCAGGATAAGCAGACTATTCAGCGGTGTCCGCAATTCGTGGGACATATTGGCAAGGAACTCCGATTTATATTTAGAGGTCAGCGTAAGTTGTTCTGCCTTTTCTTCGAGCGATCTTCTAGCCTCTTCAACTTCCTTATTCTTTGCTTCCACTTCATTTTTCTGTTTCACGAGCAGCAGGGCTTTATCTTGCAATTCATCATTGGTCCTTCTCAATTCCTCCTGCTGAATTTTCAGTTCTCCTGCCAGCGATTGGGATTGAGCCAGCAGCTCCTCGGTCCTGGTATTGGCCTCGATGGTGTTGAGCACGATTCCAATGCTTTCGGTCAACTGGCTGAGGAAGTTCAGATGGGTTTGACTGAAGGCATCAAGCGAAGCCAGTTCAATGACTGCCTTGACTTCATTCTCGAACAAAACCGGCAGAATGATCAGGTTCGCCGGCTTTGAACGTCCAAGGCCGGAATTGATTTTTATGTAATTACCGGGCACATTGGAAAGAATGATCCTTTCTTTTTCAAAGGCTACCTGTCCGACGAGGCCCTCGCCGATGGCAAATTCCGAAGGAATGTTTTTTTCAGATTTATAGCCATAAGCAGAGAACAGGTTCAGGGTTACTTTTTGTGTGATCTCATCCTGTTTCAGGACATAAAATGCACCATAGTGAGCCATCACCACCTGGGCGAGCTCGGATAAAATTCTTTGGGTAACTGTTTTCAAATCCTTCTGACCCTGCAGCATTTGGGTGAACTTGGCAAGATTTGATTTTAGCCAGTCCTGTTCCTGGTTGCGCAGGGTTGTTTCTTTCAGGTTTGCGATCATCTGGTTGATGGTATCTTTCAGGGCTTCCACTTCACCTTTTGCTTCCACTCTGATGGTTCTCGTCAGGTCACCTTTGGTCACCGCTGAGGCAACCTCTGAAATCGAACGCACCTGCGTCGTGAGGTTCTGTGCGAGCTGGTTCACATTCTCCGTCAGGTTTTTCCAGATGCCCGAGGCACCCGGCACACTGGCTTGTCCCCCCAGTCTTCCGTCAACCCCGACTTCACGGGCCACGGTGGTCACCTGGTCAGCAAAAAGAGCAAGGGTATCGATCATTTCGTTGATGGTATCTATCAATTGCGCCACCTCCCCGCGGGAAACAATGGCCAGCTTCTGTTTCAGGTTTCCCGTGGCCACCGCCGTCACTACCTTGGCAATATTTCTTACCTGGTTGGTCAGGTTGGAAGCCATCATGTTTACGCTGTCGGTAAGGTCTTTCCAGGTGCCGGCCACACCGCGCACTTCGGCCTGACCACCCAGTTTTCCTTCTGTTCCTACTTCACGTGCGACCCTGGTAACTTCGAAGGCGAATGAGTTCAGCTGCTCCACCATCGTATTGATGGTATTTTTGAGGTCAAGAATTTCACCCTTCACGTCAATGGCGACGGTTTTCGAAAGGTCACCGCTCGCAACAGCCTTGGTTACTTCTGCGATGTTACGCACCTGAGCCGTCAGATTGCCCGTCATCTGATTGACGGAATCGGTAAGGTCTTTCCAGGTACCGGCCACACCGGGCACGAAAGCCTGCCCGCCCAATTTACCATCGGTTCCAACCTCTCTGGCGACACGGGTCACCTCGGAGGCGAAGGCCCTGAGCTGGTCCACCATCGTATTCAGGGTTTCCTTCAATTGCAAAATTTCTCCGCGCACATCCACGGTAATTTTCTTGGACATATCGCCATTGGCCACCGCGATGGCGACCTCGGCAATGTTTCTGACCTGGGCCGTAAGATTTCCGGCCATTTGATTCACAGAATCGGTCAGATCTTTCCAGGTACCGGCCACCCCCGGCACATTCGCCTGGCCTCCGAGTTTACCTTCCGTTCCGACTTCACGGGCCACGCGGGTCACTTCAGAAGCAAAACCACGCAATTGATCCACCATGGTGTTGATGGTATTTTTTAATTCAAGAATTTCTCCCTGCACGTCCACTGTAATTTTCCTGGAGAGGTCACCATTAGCGACGGCCGTCGTCACCTCCGCAATATTGCGCACCTGCGAAGTCAGGTTGGAAGCCATTTTATTGACGCTATCCGTCAGATCTTTCCAGGTACCGCCTACGCCCGGCACGTCTGCCTGGCCACCCAGTTTTCCTTCCGAGCCTACTTCGCGGGCAACGCGCGTTACTTCTGAACCAAATGAATTGAGCTGATCCACCATCGTATTGATTGTGTTTTTCAGCTCGAGGATTTCTCCTTTTACGTCCACGGTTATCTTCCTGGATAGGTCACCTTTTGCCACCGCCGTAGTCACTTCGGCAATATTTCTTACCTGACCCGTCAGGTTGCTCGCCATCCCGTTTACAGAATCGGTCAGGTCTTTCCATACCCCTCCTACGCCTTCGACTGCAGCCTGCCCCCCGAGCTTTCCTTCAGATCCTACTTCACGCGCAACACGCGTAACCTCGGAGGCAAAACCACGAAGCTGGTCAACCATGGTATTGATGGTATTTTTTAATTCAAGGATCTCCCCTTTTACATCCACGTCAATTTTGCGGGAAAGGTCACCGGTAGCTACTGCCGTGGTCACCTCAGCGATATTGCGCACCTGGGAAGTCAGGTTGGAGGCCATTTTATTTACACTGTCGGTTAGATCTTTCCAGGTACCGCCTACCCCTGGTACGTCTGCCTGTCCGCCTAATTTCCCTTCCGATCCTACTTCACGGGCGACGCGCGTTACTTCTGACCCAAAGGAGTTCAGCTGATCCACCATGGTATTGATGGTGTTTTTTAGCTCCAGAATTTCTCCTTTTACGTCAACGGTTATTTTCCTGGAAAGGTCACCTTTGGCCACCGCCGTGGTGACTTCCGCGATATTGCGCACCTGGCCGGTAAGATTACTCGCCATGCCATTCACGGAATCGGTCAGATCTTTCCAGGTCCCAGCCACGCCCTTCACCTGGGCCTGTCCGCCAAGTTTTCCTTCTGTTCCCACTTCCAGCGCCACCCTGGTCACTTCCGAGGAGAAGGAGTTCAGCTGGTCAACCATGGTATTGATGGTATTTTTCAATTCAAGGATTTCACCCCTTACGTCCACGGTGATTTTTCGGGAAAGGTCTCCCTTGGCAACCGCCGTGGTGACTTCTGCGATGTTGCGCACCTGGCCGGTAAGGTTGCTCGCCATCTGATTGACGGAATCTGTCAAATCTTTCCATACGCCGCCGACCCCCTTCACTTTTGCCTGTCCGCCCAGTTTCCCCTCTGAACCCACTTCACGGGCAACGCGCGTTACTTCCGAGGAGAAAGAGTTGAGCTGGTCAACCATCGTATTGATGGTGTTTTTTAATTCCAGGATTTCACCCTTTACATCAACCGTGATCTGCCTGGACAAATCGCCTTTGGCTACTGCTGTTGTCACTTCGGCAATATTGCGTACCTGACCGGTAAGGTTACTGGCCATCTGATTGACGGAATCTGTCAGGTCTTTCCAGGTTCCGGCAACACCCTTTACCTGAGCCTGCCCTCCCAATTTGCCTTCTGTACCCACTTCAAGAGCGACACGGGTAACTTCCGAGGAAAAGGAATTCAGCTGATCCACCATCGTATTGATGGTGTTTTTCAGCTCGAGGATTTCTCCTTTTACGTCCACGGTAATTTTTTTGGAGAGATCCCCCTTGGCCACCGCGGTGGTGACTTCAGCTATATTTCTAACTTGGGCGGTAAGGTTGCTACCCATCTGGTTTACAGAATCGGTGAGATCTTTCCACACTCCGTCAACCCCCTTTACCTTTGCCTGACCGCCCAGCTTTCCTTCAGAACCGACTTCGCGCGCGACACGAGTGACTTCCATGGAAAAAAGATTGAGCTGCCTGACCATGTCGTTCACTTCCTTGGCAATCCTGGCAAATTCTCCTTTCAGGTTATGCCCCCCGATTTCCAGTGGCATTTGCTGCGAGAGATTTCCTTTTGCCACGGAGCTGATGACATGGGCGATTTCAATGGTGGGGTGGACGAGATCCGAGATCAGCGAATTCAGCGATTCTACTCCTGTGCCCCACGAGCCTTTTGCACTGGGAGACTCAATACGCTGGGTGAGCTTTCCTTTTTTTCCGATGGTGTTTCCTGCCCGCATGAATTCCAGCATCATCTGCTCATTGAGGGCTATGATATCATTGAGCGTATCATAGACTTTTCCCTGCACGCCAAATTTGTCGATCGGCATCCGAACAGTAAAATTTCCTTTTTTCACCTCGGTAAGCACAGAAAGGATCATTTTATAATCCTCGGAATCCCTGGCAGCGGAATGGAGGCCATTTCCATTGGAGGTAAATGGCGCAGTTTTTGGAGACAGCTTATTAATGATTTTCCCTCGTTTTCGGGGAATTGCGGCAACGGTTTTTTGAGCTTTCATACGCATGATTTTTTTTAAAACGATAATTGCTAATCAGTATCCGGAGAATACATAAAGCTGCATTATCCTTACGCGGATATGCGGACAATACAAAAGCGCTCTTTAAATTTTTAAAGAAGAAGATTCCGGTAATTCTTGAAAGAGGGTTAGAGTAAAAATAATATTTTATTTTAAAGTTCAGGGTTTTATACCGTCTTTTTTTATGAATAAAATGACAAATAACAGATTAAATACGTAGGATGGAAAATAGTTCTCAAAACCTGGTTTTTATCGTAGATGACGACCCAGATGACAGGCAAATCATTTTAGAGGCATTCCTGGAGAGTAACAGCAGCATCGACTACACTTTTTTTGAAAATGCCCAGGAGTTATTAAACAACCTTAATGAAGATGGTTTTGTGCTCCCAAACCTGATAATACTCGATTTAAATATGCCTGGTATAATGGGATTGCAGGCTCTTAAAGAAATCCGGAGCAACAAAAAATATAGTCAGATTCCCATTGTCGTGTTAACCACCTCCACCCTAAAAAAAGATCGGGTGATGTCTTATGAATTGGGAGCCAGTTGTTTTCTGACAAAACCCGACACTTTTACCAAGCTGGTTGAATTGGTCAACGCAGTCAATAAACTATGGTTTTTCTGAGGCTTCGTTTCCGGCAGGCCTCAGGGAGTCTCCGTGATTCCTTTGGGCGCCAGAGATGGCGGGGTCTGGCCAATGCCATCGTTCTGTTGCAAAATTTATTTATATAACTATTGGTAGCAAGCTGTTTGATTTCGTTTTTTTGGACCAAATACTTGCTTTGGAAATGGGTACGGTAAAAGATCGGGTTTCCAAATTATTTTACTCCGTTCTCAAACTCTTTACCGGATTTGCTATTGCCGCTTCTATGGCCCGCCAGCTTACCGTTATCAGGGCGACCAGCAAAACGATGAGTGCAGCAACAACAAACATTCGGGGGGACAAGTGGCTTGCACGCAAACCCATTTCCAACCCTTACCATTATAAAAGATCCAAAAAATATCTTTCGTGATTTTTAATTTTCAGTAGAAAAAAGAGCAGACTCGTGTCAAAATTAACTCCACGTTTTTTGCCAGGGGATCGTTGGATGATGGTATTCTACGCATGAGCATTTACAGGATGTCACCATCCAGCCTTTCAAAAAACCATTTAAATAAACTTAGCCCTGACCGTTCAATTTGTTTCGGAATAATTTCAAGTAATTCGGTAGATTAACAAACAATAACCCTATTCGTGTAAAAGTATTGTTGTTGTTCCGTGAAGGCATCTGTGCAAGTCAAATGAAAACCTGCAATCAACGGAGATAATAAACCATTTTCTTTTTGCAATAATTATTTTAGTTCCATGTATACAACAAATGCTCAATCAGCCAGTTTTTTTCTGGTTAAATCAACTTTGATTTGCGCTTTTATAAGCGCGGCGCTTTTCTTGATTTCCTGTAACGCACCAAAGGAAAATCAATATGGATTTATAACCATGCTTGGGCGGGATACGATATCAATGGAAAGTATAACCCGTCAGGGCAATACGCTGACGAGCGATGAAGTTGATCGCTTTCCGGCAGTGCACCTACGCCACACCGTAGTCGACCTTAACGATGATGGCAGCATACGACACCTCGTGATGAATATTCACACCCCCAGTGAACCTTCCGGTCAGCGTGATCGAAATGTTGTCGCCGATGTCGCCGATAATAAAGTGCACCTTTCCAAAACGGACAGCACCGGTACAGTGACTCGGGATTTTCCCACGGGGGGCAGCATGGTAGTAGCCCATGTGCCACAAATGTATAGCCTTTATGAACTGTACTTTGCTGCGGCGATGAAGGAAACATCGGCGTCAAAGCTTGCATTCGGCAAGCCTGTTCAGCTGCGGCAGTTTTATATTGACCGCGAGTTCGATCGGTTCCCTTTGGGTCATGCTGCGGTAACACCACTTGACAGAAACAAGATAGAAATAACGCACGACTGGCTTGCCGGGACCGGCGAAGCCACGATGGACTCTTTAGGTGACATGCTCAGTTATTCAGGAGCCAGAACGACATACGATGTGCGGGTAATGCGACTCTCCATGCCACCAGAGGTAAGCAGCATTGCTGATCGATTTGAGAAACAGGAAAACGAAGGGGGTCATGTAAAATCATTAAGCGTGAGGGACTCGGTCCGGGCGCAAATTGGCCATTCGACTTTCGCCATTGACTATGGCAGGCCGTTGGTGCGGGGACGAACCCTGCTGGGCGGGGTGATACCGTACGACCAAATTTGGAGAACAGGTGCCAATGCAGCGACGCAGTTTACGACCTCAACCGCGATAAAACTTGCCGGAATGCAGGTGCCTGCCGGCTCATACACCCTATTTACCGCGCCTCATCCGAAGGGAACTGATTTGATTGTTAACAAGCAGACTGGCGAATGGGGCACAGACTACAATAGCTCACAAAATTTGGGGGTGGTGAGGCTGACCAGCGAAACCGTCAGTTCAACGGTTGAAAAATTCACCATATCCATCCTTCCCGCCGACGATCGACACGGCACACTGGTGTTCGAGTGGGGGACATTCAAATGGACGGCTCCTATCGAGGTGCAGTGACTTCAAACCGCCGGATTTTTTTACTTACCGCGATCGCAAAAAGAGAAAAGCATGTGATGGTATTGAGCTAACGGAAACCCCTATCTAAATAACAAATAGCTAAACAATTAATAGGTCAGCGGAGGGTAATTGAACAATTGAAAGGTGTATGGCAAGATTCATGATGCTGCCTCGAAAATGCCCAGGCATTACTCCCAGGTGACCAGGGTTAAGTATCATTTTCTTAAAACAACTGCCGGCTGGCAAATCAACGGTTGATAATATTGCCAAGCGCGACTCCACAGCATATTTCCCCTACTTTTTGGCAATCAATTTTTTCATCAGCAAACTTTTTTTAGTTATATTCAACCAGAGATTTTATGGCACGACATCTGATTATCTTTTCCTTGTTCTTTTGCTCCAATGCTTCATTTTCACAGGTGAATTATACCTTAATTTACAATGACAGCTCATCAAAATCGGTAAAGATCATTATTCAACCTTTGACAGTTGAGAAAAAGATTAATCTGGTAATGCCCCGGTCTGTGCCTGGGGGATACCAGATTTATGCTTACGATAATTATTTAGAAAACATTTACGCGTTCACCCGATCAGGTGAAAAGCTGCCAATGAAAAAAAATGAAGCGGACGGGCCCCGCTGGTATTGCGAGGACAGTTCTCAGGAAATTGTAAGGCTCGAATACGAAGTGAACCTGGATAAAATGGAAAAGCAACAATTACCCGGGGATGCATCCATTATACGTTCAGGTTTCGCGGGCTTTCTTAACTATACCGTTTTCGGCTGGATTGACGGAACTCAAGAACAACCCGTTCAATGTACAGTGAATACTTTTGACTCTTGGCCGGTTTTTACTACCCTCCGGCCAAAGGCTTCCCCCGAAAAAAAGGTGGTGACATTCACCGCAAACAATTATTATGCACTGGCTGATGGACAAATTTTTATTGGGCCTCGTTTTCAGGTAAAGGAATATAAAGCATTGGCCCCTTTGTTCGTTGTATCTTATTGCCAGGTTGGAGATGAATATTTAGATGATTATGCGGAACAGGGAATCATCAGCATGGGAATATTAAAAGACTATTTTGGGGAGTTGCCATTCCCCTCTTACTCTATCATGTTGCGAAAGGCCATTCCCATCGAACCTTCCAATGCGCCTTCGCTCGCGCTGGAACATTTGCAAAGCGCTACATTCTTTGGAGACACTTCAAATTGGCGGTCCGCTCCTATGAACAAAGAAAAAATGATGAGGACCATTACAACGTACCTGCATCACATGGCACACGCGTTTATTCCTTTGCGGTGTTATGGCGACGCCTATCGCCCGTATGTTCAGGAGATCCCTCCGATCATCAATAATATTTGGTTCAATGAAGGATTTATGTGGTTTCTTCCGTACGACACCCTAAAAATGGAAAGGATGAAGAACTTTTTTTATGAGGATGTGTACAAAACAAGCGCCATTATTAAAAAGATGCCGCTACAACAATTATCACAAATTGCCTCTACGATGTATGGAATAGATTTCAGACTGGGAGAAGCTGTTTTTTCACGGGGAGCCCTGATGGCTATCGAAATGAACAATTACATCAAAGAAAAAACCCATGGCAGAAAATCGATGAAGGACGTTATGCGATATTTGTACAATTGGCCAAAAGAAAATCACAGGGCATTTACCATGGAAGAATTTCCTTTGCTCATTAATAAAGCTTCCGGCGTGGACCTTAGTAAAATTTATAATCGATGGCAATTACCGGTGAATTAAAAAATAGCAGCTTTGATTATTTTATCGAGCACCACATTTAAATCCGCAAGCTCTGCATCAGGATTGTATTTTTCACTGTTATTCCGCCCGCAACAGTTTGACAGGGTTTGTTTTTATTGCCTGGGCGATTTTTATTCCGGTCGTTACCAGCGCAATGACGAGCATCACTCCGACTGATATAAATAATGTTGACATTCTTATTCCCAGGTTGATCTTAAATATCTGGTCCAGCAGGAATTTGTTCATCGACCACCCGACATATGCGCCGAGTATAATTCCTGCCAGCATGATCCAAAAATATCCTTTATTCATAAGCAGGTAAATGTCCATGGGTTTTGCTCCAACTATTTTTCTTAGGGCGATTTCGCGCATGCGCTTGAGCAGGGTAAGCGATATGAGGGCAAATAATCCTGAGGCAGTGAGCAGGGCGGTAACAACAGCCAGGCCGGTAAATATTTTGCCAATCGCCGAGCTGGTACTGTAAGAGTTTTCAAGGATCTCATCCTGGTAAAAACCGTTGAATGGCTCCATGGGGAAGATTTTTTTCCATGTACTTTCAGCGAGGGTATAAATTGATTTTAGGTCCTTATTTTCTGCCTGAATGATCAGGGAACCATAATTTTCTGCTCTCGTTAGTTTCACCAAAACCGGTTCCGAAGGTTCAAATAAGGTTACGGCATGAAAATCTTTCAGCACGCCGACAATCGTATAACGGGAAGTATCCATACGAACCTGCTTGCCCAGGGCGTCCATCGGTTTCAATCCAAAAAGAGCAGCAAATTTTTCCGTCACAAGCACTGACCGGGTATAATCACCTTGGAGTGAATCATTGAATCCTCTTCCCGCGGCCAATTTCATTTTCATTAGTTGCAGGTAATGGGTGCCGACTTCAAGGAACATCGTTTCTTTTTTTGCACCCTCTACTTCGGCGACTTCATGCCTACGGGAAAAACCGATGTTGTCTTTTGTTCCTGCCAGATCGGTTATCTGCGGTTGTTTGGCTATTTCATTTTTAATTGCTGTGTAGTGGTTCTTATCTTTCACCGAAATACCGATATTGTTGTGCACATTATAACCGAAATCAAAGGTTTTTTGGAATTCGGCATTTTGAGCAAATGCCATGCCCCCGATAACAGCGATAAGAGAAATGGATATTTGCAAACCCAGCATGATGCGTGAAAACAAATTGGAACCGCCGAATTTTATACTTCCCCGGAAAATGGTCGATGGATTAAAACGGCTAATGTAAAAAGCGGGGTAAGAACCTGCAAGCAATACTGTAAAAACAAACAGGGAAGCCAGGAAAACAAGGAGCGGCATGTCGTGAAGATAATTTGCCTGAACATCTACATATACAAACATTTTATTAAAAGCAGGCAGCCACAAATTGTTTATTATGATCGAAAGCAGGATGGCGAATAATACTATGATGGAACAATCCAGCAGCATTTGCTGAATAAGCTGACTGTGTGTACTGCCCATAACCTTCCTCATCCCTATTTCCTTGAGGCGGCTATTGGCCCGCGCAACCGTTGTATTGGAGAAATTGAGACAGGTACATAACAATATCAGCAATGAAGTAATCACAGGACCATACACGGCCGCATCCGAGGGACGTTCAAACATCAGGGTCGATCGCACTGCAAGACTCTGTGCGGCATTTTCGCGCAAGGAGATTAATTTAAAACCAGACACCTTCCAATCTTCTCTCGCTTTATTTTGTAACGGCTTGTAATGGGCAAGACCCTGTTCAATTTTTGGCAGGTCTGCAGGATTGGGGATTTTGAAATAGGCCGCACAGTTGAGTAGAAGACTCCAGTCGTTATTATCTACTTTTTTGCCATTATCCAAAACAAGGTTATCAAAGTTTGTAAGAAAATTGAATTGTATGGTAGAATTCATGGGTGGATCCTTCAGTACACCCTGCACAGTTAAGGGAAAGGAAAAATTCTCACCTGCATAAAACAGCAATGTCTTTCCAATGGGGTTACTATTGCCGAAATATTTTTTTGCTGTTCGCTCAGTGATCAGCACCCCGCTTCGGTCCTTCAAATCATTTTTCCCCTTGATCAATGGAAAATTAAAAAGCCGGAAAAAGGAAGGATCTGTAAAATTGACCCCCTCAGCGTATGTTTCTTCTTTCCCTGATTTTATATTGACTAAATTCTTGCTGAGCCTTGCCACCTCTGAAATCCCGGAGAATTCATTTTTTGCCAGATTTACGGCTGGCATGGGAAACAGACCTTGTTCTCCGTCAGCTCCCTGCCGGAAGGTGAGGCCACGATAAACATGATCAATATCCGGATGAAATTTGTCGAAACTGAAACCGTAGCGGTAATTCTGAAAACCCCAAACCATGGCTGCTACGCCGATTCCCAGACCAACAACGTTTATGAATGTATAAAATCGGTACCTGGATAGATTTCTGAACGCAGTTTTGAAATAATTCTTGAGCATAAAAGTCATTTAAGTCCTGTGATGAATGTTTTTTAACGTGCCAGCGCATCCGCAGCCTTTTGCCAAAGAAGTTTTCCGGACATAACCAGCTATCGTTGTGCCGAATATTTATCGGGTGATTTACAAAGAGGTAGCAAAAAGAAATAAACCCGTCAGTCCGTTATTGATACAGTTCCTGTGCGGTTTCGATACAATATGACTTGTCCCAGTAAACTGATTGACTCGTCCACCTAAAACAAACCAACACACATACAAAACCATACTGACCGGTAACGCACAACATCTGTATCAAAATCGTGCATTTTATTTTGATGATGGTGGCTAATCCATTATGCAACAATTAAAAATATTCTGGCCTGTATGTTGTTGCACAGGTCATTAATCTCATTCTGTGTGCCCATGCCATTTCAAGACTGCCTACAGCATAAATAGAGCCTGGAACGCAAGCATAATTAGTCTTTCACGGACTTTGGAATTTGACAATTGGCGATAGGCTAAGAAATAGCAGAAATGCATGACGGAATATTTGATACGCACATTCAACTACAAAATAAGAACGGTATGTTTAAAAACTATCTAAAAACTGCATGGAGGAATATTAATCATAACAAAGCGTATGCAATAATTAATATTACAGGACTGGCCATAGGTGTAACTGCATGCCTGCTGATATTCCTTGTGGTACAATTTGAAACCAGTTTTGATAATTTTCACCCTAACAGGCAACGGATTTACCGCATTGGCAGTCGGTTTAAATTGCCAGACGGCATCCATTACTCACCCGGAACTTGTTTTCCTGCCGCAAAACAGTTAAGGCTTGATTACCCTCAATTTGAAAATGTATCAACGATCTACGCCTCAGCCGGCGACCAAATAACAGTAATAGACGATGCTAACACCGCCACGCAAAAGAAATTCGACGAACAGGGATTATTTTTTATTGAGCCTCATTTTTTTGAGATGTTCCATTTCCCTTTTCTTGCAGGCGATCCGAAAACAGCACTCGCGGATCCTTATACGGCAGTGCTTACACAGGCCACAGCAGAACGCTATTTCGGGGACTGGAAAAAAGCGATAGGCCGCTCCATCAAATACAAAGACCATAAAATTTGCAAAATAACCGGCATATTAAAAAACCTGCCCGTTAATACAGATTTTCCTATCGAAGTTGCGCTGTCTTTAAAAACAAACAACAACGAATCATCACAGGACTGGGGCAGCAATGATGGCTATCTCAACACTTTTGTAACCGTGCCACCCGGGATGACGTATGCGCAGCTGAATAAAAATCTGGTTGACTTTACCAAAAGACACGAAACGGCAGAATACGCTGCCCGCAGAATATTTTTTGCTCAACCTCTGACAGAAATACATTTTGACAGCAGGTTTGGCAATTATAATCACCACACTTTTAGTAGGGAACTTATTGCATCCTTGGCTCTAATTGGCCTTTTCCTGACGATAATTGCCTGCATAAACTTTATTAATATGGCAACAGCGCAGGCTGTTAACCGTGCTAAAGAGGTGGGGGTGCGCAAAGTGTTGGGCAGCCAAAAAAAGCAACTGGTCTGGCAGTTCTTGAGCGAAACGTTTATCCTCACGATTTTCTCCGTACTGGTTGCTGTCGTAATTGCCTACAGCGTGCTGCCTTTTTTAAACCAGTTACTTAAAACGGATATCACCGTCCATTTCAATACAGCCATAATCCTGTTTGTAGCCGGGGCATTATTGGTTGTTACCTTGTTATCTGGTCTTTACCCAGCAGTAATTTTAGCCGGCTTTAGCCCCATTACCGCGCTAAAAGCCAAACTAACCACTAAAACGGTTGGCGGCATTTCGCTAAGGCGGGTATTGGTCGTACTGCAGTTTACCGTTGCGCAGGCATTAATCATAGGCACCTTAATAGTTGTTGCGCAAATGAATTATTTTAAAACGGCACCTATGGGTTTTGATAAAGATGCTATTGTTAACATTAATATGCCCGGCGATAGCTTGAGCATTACGAAACGGGAAGCGCTGAAAACACAATTGTTGAGAAACTCTTCCATTAAAAATGTTAGCTATGGCGCATTTGCGATTACTGACGATTCGCACTGGGGCAGCAACTTTACATTTAACAATGACGCAAAGCCAGTCGATTTTAACGCAGACCTTAAGTGGGCTGATGCGGATGTATTTAAAACATACAGCCTGCAAATGGTTGCAGGCAGCCCATATCGTCCTTCGGACACGGTAAGGGAGTTTGTGGTGAATGAGGCACTGGTGAAGCAGCTGGGCATCCGCAACCCACAGGATATAATAGGCAAAAAAATTGATTTTTGGGGCGGCACCTTGAAGGGACCGGTGGCCGGAGTGGTAAAAGATTTTAATGCATCGTCTATGAAAGATGCAATGTACCCGGTCGTGATGGCCCCTTGGAAATATGTGTACGGGACCATGGCCGTTAAAATACAACCCGAACACCTTCAACAAACCCTTGCTTTTATAGAAAAAAATTGGAATACTGCCTACCCGGAGTACGTTTACAAATTCCAGTTCCTGGATGATAAAATAGCCAGTTTTTATGAGCAGGAAAACGAATTATCCCAACTGTATAAAATATTTGCCGGCATAGCCATTTTTATATCATGTCTCGGGTTGTACGGACTGGTATCGTTTATGGCAGTGCAGCGGATAAAAGAAATTGGCATACGCAAAGTGCTTGGGGCTTCAGCGGGCCATATTATTTACCTGTTTTCAAAGGAATTCATGCTGCTTATCGCCGTGGCATTTGCCATTGCTGGGCCGGTTGCGTTTTATTTTATGCAGAGCTGGCTAAATAATTTTTCGTTCCGAATCACGATGGGTCCTGGTGTTTTTATTATTACGATTGCATCCTCGGTTGCCATTGCATGGTTGACAGTAAGTTTCCAGGCCATCAAAGCTGCGATGGCAAACCCGGTGAAGAGTCTGAGAACGGAATGATATGTTTTTCTGTGGCAATTTGGGTAACAAATTATATTTTAGACAGCCTAGACAATTGGATTGCATGATCCGGAGGAAGGAGCGCAGCCCCTCATGCCTGCTTTCGAAATTAATTATTGGCAATTCAATGGTAAAGGATATTTCAAAAACAGGACATCCACTAACGTTGATGCATATCTACAAGGTGGGCCCTCGCTGTGAAAGTCAGTCACATACTACGTAAAAAGAAATATTTTTCCGGTAAATTTTCTTGTTGATTTCATTGAGCAAACGCAGGGAGATTTTTCGCGAAAGGGATGAATTTTAGACAGTAAAGCAAATGATTCCACCCTGATGCAATTGCGTAAATCATGCTAAATTGGTTATATTGGCACTTCAACGTTGTGATAATAATTGCGTGGGCCAGACTGTCCGGCACCAACTTATTGAGAAGCATTCCATCATTCAAAAATACATTATGAAATTAATTCTTATCTCCTTTTTGTCGCTGGCACTTGGATACAATGGCTGGGGACAAAGCAATCGCAAAACAATTGATGCTTTGAAAAATGAAGCTGCACAAAATATTCAAACCGGCTATGAATCGTACAAAAAAATTGCGTTGAATATCTGGAATTATGCTGAAGTAGGATTTAAAGAAATTAAAAGTTCATCACTATTGCAAAATACACTGAAGGATAATGGATTTAAAGTGGAGTCCGGTGTTGCTGGCATGCCAACTGCTTTTGTAGCAACTTATGGCAGCGGGAAACCTGTTATCGGTATTCTTGCTGAGTTTGATGCATTACCAGGATTATCACAGGACAGTACTTCTTCTAGAGCGCCTGTTGCCAATAAAAACAGCGGGCATGGTTGTGGTCATAATTTATTCGGGACGGGGTCTGTTGCATCTGGTATAGCTATCAAGAAGTTGATGGAAGAGGGAAAAATTAAAGGCACAGTAAAAGTGTTTGGTTGCCCTGCCGAAGAGGGAGGCGATGGAAAGGTTTATATGGTGCGCGAAGGTTTGTTTAATGATGTCGATGCGGTTTTACATTGGCACCCGGACCAACAAAATACCGTAGAGAATACGGGTTCTCTGGCAATTAAAACTGCCAAATTCAGGTTTTATGGTATAGCTGCCCATGCGGCTTCGGCGCCAGACAAAGGCCGCTCTGCATTGGATGCTGTCGAAGGCATGGATTATATGGTCAATATGATGCGCGAACATATTCCACAGGAATCACGTATTCACTATATAATTACCAATGGAGGGAAAGCTCCAAATATTGTTCCTGACTTTGCCGAATCGTTTTACTACGTCAGGCACCCAGATAAGGCCGAAGTAGATAGTTTATTTCAATGGGTTTTACGAACTGCTGAAGGTGCTGCCTTAGGCACCGGTACAAAGATGGAATATGAAGTTATTAGTGGTTCTCATGATTTACTGATTAATAAAACACTTGCTTTGGAAATGCAAGCCAATTTGGAAAAAGTTGGCGGTGTAACTTACACCCCCGGAGAAATCATTTTTGCGAAAAAATTACAGACTAGTTTTTTAGGCAGGATACCTCCCATAGATTCGGCAGCTTTCATCAAGCCTTTGTATACAGAAAAATCCCTGGCGTCTACAGATGTCGGAGATGTCAGCTATACCGTTCCAACTGTAGGAGTACTTACTGCGACCTGGGTCCCCGGGACGTCTGCCCACAGCTGGCAGGCAGTTGCCTGCAGTGGTATGGATATTGGAATAAAGGGAATGATAGTCGCTGCAAAAACAATGGCGTTCACCGCCATTGATTTATTTCTGACCCCCTCACTTTTGCAAAAAGCAAAAGACGAGTTTATTATTTCAAAGGGTGATTATCAGTACAAAGCATTATTGGGAGACAGAAAGCCAGCATTAAATTACAGGGATTAACTAACCTCCAGGAATCATAGTTTAAAAGCCCAAGACACCAGCATCGGGTTTGCGATGTTGGTGGCAGACTCCATTCAATTGAACTGCGAATCGTTATTAAGTCCGTGCCGCCGGACACAATTATTGAACAGTTGTTGTACCTGCAGCTAAATTTTTTCAACCAGGCTTTTAGTTTCCGCAGACGAGTTTAAAAGGCATACACTACGGCAAACCCGATGGCTGATTGGAATCCTTGGCCTGCCTGCCAGCATGAAATTTTTTTGCATTGAATGAACACAATTATATGAAAGCGATAAAATAAATTTAAAGGCATTTATCATCGTTCGTTATCAAAACGAATTGAAAAAATCAAAGTAACAAATAATTTAATATTTTATATGAACGTTCAGGAGCAAATCAAAAAATTACAATAGTAAAAACAGCGGCACAAAATTTAATGTAATACGATGGCCAATTGGAGAAAGCTCAGCGGGGATGCATCATTAATAAGTCAATTACCTCAGACCTCTCTTTTTCAAATATTGGATCAATGCTTTTGGATGATCAGTTTGTAATCCTTTAAAGCCAAGTTCTATAGCCCTATCCCAGTTGCGATCTTCATCTGCACTTTGTATATCGGGCCAAACCGCTTTGCCTGCCGCAGTTGCAACTTTGATCATCTCGGATGTGTATCCGCTGTAGGCGCCATCAAATAACTCCAGCGGATATTTCGCCATAAATGTTTTAAGTTGATCTGCGTTTTTAACGCTGTCCGGAAGGCTCAACATGATCGGCATTGATGGTATGAGTTTTCTCCATTCTTCATATTGCAAAGCAGAATTGATATACACGATCACTTGCTTTTCCATGCCGTACTTCTTTATCATATCGTAAGATTGCTGCACATTTGCACTTTTAAAATCAAGATAGATATGTATTTTATCTTTGCATGTCTTCAATACTTCTTCGAAAGTTGGCACTGAATATGATTTGGTGGAGTCCTTTCTATCAATAATGCTAAGTTTTTTTATGTCAGCATAATTAAGATCGCTGATTTTCCCTTTGCCGTTTGTCATGCGGTCAACCGTTGCATCATGCATAATAACAAGAACACTATCTTTTGTGGTGCGCAGATCAATTTCTACATAATCTACTTCATGGTTAATGCCATTTTCATAAGCGGAAATCGTGTTTTCAGGCACCTCAACGTGATCTCCGCGATGAGCGATGACGATAAACTTATGTTTGCTTTCTGGCAATGCGGCTTTTTGCGCGCTGATTCCGGAAGTGCATGCAAAAAGAATTAACAGGGCAAATATTTTTTTCATGATGGTTTTTTCAAAACTATAAATCACAAGCTATTGGCCTACAGCACCGCTAACAAATTGAATCGTCATTGCGAGGCTCTGCGAAACAATCTGTTTTGATTCTGTAATCAGAATGGTTCATTGCTCATAATGATGCAGATCTTTCAAATTAAATTCAATCTTTTAGAGCTTGATGAATATTTTCCGTTTATATAAAATCCAAGCGGGAATAAAATTAAGCCCAACAAAAAGGAGAGCATAAGTGAGGCTTGCAAATTTTGGGTCTGCGCCAGCCTTACTTAATGCATCTACAAATCTTGTGTTCAATGATGCGCCGCCAAACTTTGTTTCATAAAATATCAATGCCCAGATCTCAGCTAAAAAATAAATCGCGATCGCATTTGCACCGAAAATAATTCCAGGCTTTGTTCCCCATGTTTTTTCTTGTATATCAACCAGAAAATAAAATGTACCAAACAACAAAGAGGCAAAACCTGATGTGACAAGTACGAATGAGCTTGTCCACAAATTTTCATTTACGGGGAAAAACAATCCCCAAAAATATCCAGCGATAGCAAGAAAAACACCTGCTGTCATAAGATAATTAACTTTCTCATTGGGCGTTTTATCGCTTAATATCAATCGCCCTGCAAGCATCCCTGTGATACAAGACACGACAGAGGTAATGTTTGTCAACAAACTTTCGGGATCCCAAGTGTCTCGCCACATTTTGCCGGGAAGGAATTTGGTATCAATCCAGGCAACGATATTTAGACCAGGCTCAAGCATTACTTTCCCTACACCCGGAGTTGGTATGCACGTGAGAGCGAGCCAATAGGAAATAAGCAAAATTGCGGCTATCCATGCCTGCTGTTTCCAATTGGTATTCAAATAAATAATAGCTGATACAAAAAATACAATGGCTATTCTTTGTAGCGTGCCTGTCCAACGGATGTCATGAAAATCAAAATAAGGAAGCAGGTTTAGGAATGTGCCTACTGCAAATATTTTCAATGATCGAAAAAATATTTTTTTATATAGTGTCTTTCGTGGGGTTCCTTCCGCTATTTTTTTTGAATAGGCTAATACGATGGACGCGCCAACGAAATATAGAAAATAAGGAGCGACCTGATCTGTGAAAGATAATCCATTCCATACCGTGTGACGAAGCGTAAAATACACCGAATCCTCACTACCTGGATAGTTTACCATAATCATTGCAGCAATTGTAAAACCTCTTAGTGCATCGAGCGAGATGAGTCGTTTGGTTTGATTGATCATTGCAATAAATTTTTCATTGTGAACCGTTATGGGTAATTGTAAAATAATTTATCTTTTCTCCCTACGGAAAATAATGACACTTAAGAATCCTGAATTTGCTCATTAAAATCCATTGTTCAGGCCAGGTCGCAAAGAGTTTACAGGAGCATCGATCCTACAATTGATGATCTTTAGATATCTGCCCATCCAATAAGGCAAAAGCCAGATATCGCCTGCACTGTATTCCGAACCTCCGTTTTCATCCCCGCCATTCAAATCAAAACGATTTGAATTATGCCTGCTTATAGGCAATTCATCTGGTGGCAATACTTCCTTGATAGTTTGTCTCCGAAAATTCTGAGTTATGAAATCAATATCTTTTCTATCGCTGTTTTTTACTTTCCAGTCAATCAGGTCCATTGGATATTTTTGGAGATACCAAACCGCTTCATTCAAATCAAAATGTTTGACTCCGGTAATAGCTGTAAAAATATCCCACGCTCCTTCTTTTTCCGGTCTTTCAATTTGCCAATGATCAATGATGGCCGTTTTGAATTTACTTTTCAAAGTATCATTCAATGCATAACGATAGAGTCCCCAATAACCTAAGAAATACATTTCATCATCGGAATGATTCCAGCCGTCTGATAAATCTTTGCTTAGATCATCAGCATCACCTGGAGCATAACTTATATCTTTCATCGGTCTCATCAGATTTTCTAAATAACCATAGTTATTCAAAAGATCCAATGCTTTTTCTTTATAGATCTTTTTATGTGTGAAATGATAAGCCGTTTGCAACATCGAAGTAATATTGGAAGATGTTATCTTTCTATCGCCCACCATCTTCGGTCTTGCATTCACGTATTCCGGATTCCATCTTCCCCAGAGAGTAGGTTTGCGATTCCAATCCATCAAATACATTTCATGATCTACAATGTGCTGCATTAAAGCATCCATCAGCCTTATTGCTTTGTTCTTTATTTCAGGATCATCAATCAATTCGGCGATGACGCCAAAAATAAACATGTGGCCAATAGCTTCATCGCTGCTTGTAGTGGATTTCCAATCCCATTCCGTATCATCTGCATGTCGCCAAACTTCAAAAGGCGATTGCATCCCGGCATTGCCGGGGTATTCCTGTTTAAACGAAGAATCAATGTTATCTTTTTTATGGACATCTGAAACTTCATATCCCCTTCTTTCAAAAGAACGAGAAGGAAATCCTTTTAGGGAGTTGACAGTGTATAATCGTTCTATCGCATCCAATGATTCACGGCAATTCTCCAGGGCTTCCGGTGATTTGGTTGTAGCATACCGAAATACTTCAGCACCTAAATACATTGAAGTCCATAGCCCGTCATTATCTGAATCTTCCAACGAACCTGTGCTAACATCTCCATTTTTTAATCCTGAAATAGTTGCATTAAAACCAAAGCGGATATGTCGTGCGCGCACCTGCTGCTCAAAATAACTTGCTTTGTCAGACAGGGTCATTGGTGTAAAATGTATTTCGCCCAGACCTTTATCAGTAAGAATTAAAATAGAATGGTTGTTGCCATCGGAAATATCATTTACATGATTTGAGGGCATCCATCGACGGGAGGAATAGTATTTGAATTTGCCATCGGCCTGCAACATGAAAGCACCATTTACTGAACCAAACCAAAGCTTATCATCGATTTCTTTTACGACCGTGAGATCGACGCAAGGCAACCTGGTATTAATATTTCCTATTTGTTTTCCTGTTTCTGCACTTATTTTGAAATAGCCATTATGCGAGCCAACAACCAATTCATTATTGTTATTGGATAATGCAAAACATGTTAAGCCATTGCCATTGAATTTTTTGGCGAGCGATTTGTGTTTTGTATCGAAGATGGATATACCATGTTCGCCAAGAAGCCAAAAAGAACTTCTTTTCTTATCAAACAAAATAGCAATCATTTTATCATTGGAATTCAGTTCCTCTAATAATTTAGAATCCTTCACATATTGAATGGATGTTCCATCAGTCAGAAGAAATGAAAAGTCTTCTCCACCACAAAGCATCTTAACATCAGGCATAGTGTGCAGGCTGTATAGCCTTCCAGCCCATGCATTGCTTAATATCGCTTTATCATCTGCATAAACAAATTGTTTTTGGTAAAGCGTAATATTTTTTATTTTCTTGTCAAGTATTGGACGATAAGAAACATCCCGAACCAATTCGCCGGGATATAAAAACTGTCCTCCGGATTTTATTAAAATGCCTTCCGAAGAAAGTATTTGTACAACACCGTTGCGGTCGCAGCAAACTTTTGTAAGAGAAATATTAAGAGGGTTTTTTGAATGATCTATTTCATATTTTATACAATAAGGTTGCAGAAATGCTGTGTCTTTATGTATGGGCTGAACTGTTGATTTTTGGTTTTGAAAGGCAGAGACACTCAGGTGATTGAAAACTAAAATTAATAAAACCAAAAAATATAAACGGGATTTACACATAATCAAACAGATTTATAAGTAGAGTTTATTGGACCATTTTGAGATACCTGCCTATCCAATATGGGAAGAGCCAAAAGACCGGTTCTCTCTCTGTGTTTGGCGCGCCGCTCACTGCGTCCCAGGGATTTCTGTCCCAGCGCACAGTGGCACGAATACTTGCAGGAGGCAATTCGTCAACCTGCAGATTATCGAGCACGGGAGTATGCACGAGTTTCACATCCTCTCTTTTAGTATGATCGATATTCCAGTCAACCAGGTCAAGCGGAACATCAATCAAAAAGTCAACAGAAGATTGCAGTTCCACTTTCTTATTTCTTGCATAGCAATACAAAAAATTTATTAATGGGTTCTTGTCATTCTTTCTATGCTCCATCCAATTGTCCATGTGATGTTGATAAAAAGTATTCAGCTTTGGATCTTTTTCACATTCGAGTAATATTGGATAGAGATATGCTTGCATCGTGACATCATAATAAATAAACCACGCAGGATTTTGATCAACTAGTTCCGACATGTTATTCAGATAATGCTCTTCATTAATAAAGTGGAGATATTGTTTCTGATATTTTTCATCATTCGTAACAAAATAGGCGAGCTTTAAAAATGCCAGAAGCTCCATTGAATTTTCACTTTTGTCCTGCGCCCATTCAGGATCGTGATTAAGCAAATCTGGCGACCATACGGACCAGCGAGTATGTGTGCCATCTATATCCAACATATTGAAATTGTGGGCTATCAAATGATCAACCAATGCTGCAATGTGTTTTCGAACCAATATTTTTTCTTCCTCTGTTGCTGCAAATTTGTAATAGAAATAATATCCCATCATGTGCCCGCACCATTCATCGCTGCTGGCATCTCCTTTCCATAACCATTTACCATCAATAGATTTGTGCCAGCGAACTTCAACGGGTTTGAATCTGGGGTCGTTCACTAATTCATTTGCTTTTTCTCTTTCATTGTATGATCTGTTGCGATCATGCACGCTATCTGCCCATTCGGCCGGGACTATTGTTCTTGCGAAATATCCATCACCGTTAGTAATTTCCTGTAGCTGCTTTAAAAAATGAAATGCTTTTTTTGCCTTCTCTCTTGCATCTCCACTTTTTGTTACAACATATCGGATGGATTCCATTGCTAAATAATTGCCTGTGAATTCTCCGTCATTGTCATCATCTTCAGGCCTCCAATTTGTAGTGTCGCCTGCATTTATCAAATGGCATTGCCCGGATATCCACGGTTCGCGTATATGCCTTTTCATTTGAACATTGTAAAAATAGTCTTGCTTGGTGGCGAGTGTCATCCATTTTTTTTTGATCGCGCTAACTCCTTGTTCAGTTGCAATCCACGTATTGCCTTCTCTGTCAAAAGCGATGTCATTCACATGATCGTCCAGCAACCATCGGCGACTGAATAAAAGTGAATGTTTGCCATCAGAAAAAAACCTTACGACACCGGCTTTTGTACCGACCCACATGGTGCCATTTAAAGACTTTTTTACACAAGTAGTATAAATAGAAGGGCAACCTTCCTGCGGTCTAAGGACGCGCTGCTGTTTATGATTCTGAATTATTGAAACACCACCCAAACCTGCCGCCCACACACTCTGATTATTATCCAAGGCAAGACCCTTAAGGCCTGCGCTTAATAAAATATCTGTTTTGTAATAATGATTTGTTCCTTCTTTGTTTGAATGATAGAGACCAACATCGCTGCCAATCCACAAGCCTTCTTTATTATCAGAAATTGCACTGCGCACGGATTGCGCAATCGGATAATCTTTTTGGATAAAAGTGGTTCCGTCGAAAAGCCAAACGCCTTTTGGCCCGAGCGCGTACACGCCTTCTTTTGCAATGCTAATAAGAGACACAGGTCCTTTCGTTCCTTGGATTAGAAGTATTAGGTTATTTTTATAAACAAACACACCCTTCCATGTGCCCATCCATACTTCATCGTTTTCATCGATCGCTATGGCAAAAGCAGGACCGTTGTCTGCATCCTGAAAAGGGGCGGCAACCCATTTTGTTTCTCCATTATTCTTCATAAAAATGCCAGCTTCTGTTGCAATCCAAACTGTCAGTTTCTTGTCTACAGCGATGCTTCTTACATTATTTTCAACCGGATTATTACTTACAGGATAAGCTTCATGATATTCTTGCCAAAATCCTTTGTCTTCTATGAATTGCGGTTCAGGAATATTGCCGGTTGCCTGCTGGCTGAAAGCAACGCGGACAATAAATAAAAAGAGCAAGAAGACAATTGTTTTTCTCATATTAATATTTGTTACTGCTCTACTAGAAAAAAATTACAGGCTAATTATTTTCACCGGCACGCTGTATTAATTTTTGAATCGCATCAACCACTTGTATTTCGCATCTTCCACCTTGTTGTTTTGCTTTGATTGCAACCGCCAGTTTTTCTTTTAACCAATCCGCGCTTACTTTATTATGATCATGTAAATGTTGAATTGCTTCCAATCCTGCTGATGCCAATGACGAAAGATTTTCGGATAGTGATCTTGCTTCTATAAGAACCGGCGAGTTGCGAAGTAGCAATTTGAATGCAGCATCATTCTCTTTCCAAACGATTAATTTTTCAGTAATATTTGTTTCAAGTTCTGCAGATGGTTGAATTAAGAATTCTTGTACTTGCTTATTAAATATTCGTGGCACTTTTTGATCGGGTGTTGCAACATCAGCAATTTTTGTGAAGGGTGAAAATACGGTATACATGGTATCGCCTTCATTGCGCTCATATATTTTCAGGGGCTCAAGAACGCTCACTAAAACTTCTAACGGTTTTGTATCCATTCCATTTGTCAATTGCCGCATCATAGGAAGCTTGTACGATTCATGGCGCAATCCTACCGCTTCAAGTTGTAGGCTTGCTATATCGAGCCGTCGATACATGTCGTCGACATCTTTTGTTTCATTGGATGACCATAATCTTTCAGCAATTGCCGCAGTGCGTGGCCATATTCTTGAATCAACTGTTGCGGGAGTAACTAATTCGCTCCACATTGTTGCTTCTCCACCGAGAACAAGATTTTTTTCTTTCTCTGTCAGCTTTGCGCTGTCGGGAATCGGATCATTGAGATAGTGATAAGAAGCGGGCTGAATAAGATCGATATAATAACCGTAAGATAGGATTGCTTTGTAACCAAGTTTGATGGATTTATAGTAGTCTTCGTTCCCGCGCCATGATTGAATGACGATTTCTTTTGGTATTCCCGGTTGAAATATTTCATCCCAACCCATCATTATTTTACCTGTTTTACGAATGATGGTCAGGAGCCGTTTATTAAAATAGGTTTGCAGATCCATATATTTTTTCATCCCTTTTTCTTTCATAAACGATCTTATATGTGGTGAACTTTCCCAATCTTTCCCGGTATTTTCATCACCACCAATATGAAAATATTTGTCGGGAAAGAGTGACGACATTTCCGTAAACAACTTTTCCAGGAAAGGGTATAATTTTTCATTTGTTGGATCCATCACGGGATCAAATACACCAAAATAACGTTGAAGCTTATAATCTCTTTTAATGCTAGCAAATTCAGGATAAGCAGTGAGTATTGCAGTTGTGTGTGCAGGAACAACAAATTCAGGCACGATTCTGATGCCCCGTTGATCTGCGTAATCGATAATATCATGAATATCCTTCTGTGTATAATAAATTCCATCTGAAGCTACTTGTTGCAAACGCGGAAAGATTTTTGATTCAACCCTAAAACCCTGATCGTTTGAAAGATGAAGATGAAGCACGTTCATTTTCATGGCGGCCATGCCATCTAAATTTCTTTTTACCACATCTACGGGCATGAAGTGAAGCACGACATCCAACAGTAAGCCCCGCCACGCAAACCTTGGGCTATCGTGCAGGGATAAACCGGGGAAATAATATCCTTTTTCATCGTTGCTGACTAATTGCAATAGTGTTTCTAAAGCATGAATGGCACCGAGATCTGTTGTTGAAGTGACTACAATTTGATTTGTACCTGTTTCAATTGAATAGCTTTCATCTTCCCCTAATTTTAATTTTCCAGGTCGATGAATTTTTATTAGTAAAGTAGAGGAAATGTTATTTCTATCCTGAGGTGTTACATAATGTTGGTTATCCAGAAAAATTCCAGTCTTACTGCTGAGGCGCCTGATAAATCTGCTTGCTTCCGCATAGATGCGTTTATCAGCATTTCCATTTACGGATATACTAAACCGCTGATCAATGGCGACTCTGTTATTATTTACTTTTAATTCAGCAGGTGCAGGTATCAGATCAAAAGTGTTATTTATCTGGGCGTAAGAAAGCAGGCTTAAGATGATTGATACAAATAGTAATAATATTTTTTGAGCCATGGCACTTATATACAATTAATTTTTTACCAAGGCTCATTTGTTCCTTGCAATAACCAAAATTTTGACCAAGAACTATTATTTCCATCAGGGCCAATGTATGCTGACGGCACAAGTTTGTCGATAGCAACCTGTGCATGGGCAGAATTATTCTGAAGCTCTGAATTGGCATAAGTAAATCTTACAGGTATTGCCCCGCGATAAGATCCATACCCAATAGTCAAGGCTGGGTAGCCGGTCCTTCTCCAATCCATATAAGCTTCATTGCATGCCTGCCAAGCTGCGATCCATTTCTGCGTAATGATCTGCTGGAGTGTGCCATTGTATGCAACCGCGGGCTGTGCTATATAGGTGTTATAATCTTTTACACAGCCATAGTAATTATTTACATCATTCTGGTAATTGCTAAAAACCTGCCAGGTATCAAAGGAGGCTTGGATACCATTATAATACCAGGTAGCTGCTGAGCCCCCTACGTTCCATCCTTTTTGGGCTGCCTCAGCCAGGTCAAAGCAGATCTCAGCATAAGATGCTATTCTTTGTGCCAGCAAAGGCCCACTTGGGTTATCATAAATATCCCGGCGCAGATAAGAGACGTAATTATTGATTGATGTTGCCTGTTGTCCGAGCAAATTGATATTATATTCGAAATCTGGATAGTTAGAATAGCTGATAGGGATACCAACATAAACAGAAGAAGTATCGTATAAATTTTTTACAGGGAGATTTAAACCTTCCCAGGGCCTATCTTGTGTGTAGGTAGCCAAATTGAATTGCTTATAATTATTAACTGCGGCCGCAGCAGGGTTAATATATCGAATACCGTTGATCGGAAGAGAAATGAGCGTTGAATTATCGCCAGGTGCAAATACGGAATTCGTTGTATCGACAACGCTCGGGGTAAGGATGGGTTCGGCCATGATCACAATCCTCGGATCTTGCAATGCTTTCAAAGTCATAGTCAAGGTACCGCTCATTTTGTTCCTATCGAATCCCGAAGCTCCACCAGCGGCAAGCTCAGAAAATTGATAGGAACTCGCACCATCCTGGCCAGGGAACATCATCATGCAATCATCGGCCGTGTTTTGGAATACACTGTCAGCAACTGCTTCCACATTGGCCTGTTCGTTCAATTTAGAAGAAAGACGCAAAGAATAACGCAGCAGCAGCGAATAGGCAAATTTTTTCCAATGAACCGGGTCACCGCCATAAAAAACATCTGAGGTTTGGGTAATACTTGTTATCTCCGGATGGGTTGCCATTGTGCCCTGAAAATGAGGTATGGCAGCCTGCAGATCTGAGATGACGCGGGAATAAATACTTTGCTGATCATCGAAGGTGGGGAATTCATAGGCGCCGCCAAGATCCCCGCTGATGGCAAGTGAATCTGGCGCATCACCCCAAAAATCGGCAATATTGCCATACTGGAATGCACGCATCACCAAGGCAACGCCTTGGTGAAAATCCCAATTATTAGCCTGTGCTTCTTTCAGCAGCGCCTTATTGTTGTTCAAAATCGCATAATTTCCACTCCAGTCAAAATTGCCCGGATCCCATTGATATTCACTGAAAGTACCTTGAAATGCATCTTGTGCAGTTTCCTGCATGGCGCCAGATATCACTCCCGATCCCAGGTTTCCATACCATTGGGCCGTGCTGGTCAGCACACCCGCCATAAGGTAATCCGGAGCAGCGCCCGAAGCCGCAATGCTATTGGGGTTGCTATTCAATACAGAGAATTTTTTGCAGGAGTACCCCACCAAAATTATCACCAGGAAAACGCAGCTAATCATTAGAACTTTTTTTGCGCTTTTCATCTTGTTATATTTTTATAAATGACTAATATTAAGTTTTAGAAATGAACACTAAGCTTGAAACCAACCGGAATGGTCCAGGGCGTTATGTTATAGTATTCAATCCCTTGCCTGAACTGGGACCCATTCGCCTGGGGTCCTGGTTGGTAATTAAATGCTTGCTCGGGGTCAACACCTATCTTGGCTTTTGTCCATAAAATCACGTTTCTTGTGTAAATACCTGTATTGACCGGCCAGCGAAGGCCTGGACTCTCTATTGACGAAGGAGTCAAGCTTGCTGCAGATTGTATTTATGAGTGCTTGCCTTATGCGGCTGAAAGAAACATTATCTTGATTATTGAGAATCATTATAAAGATGATTTCTGGGAGTATCCCGAGTTTGCCCAAAAGATGGATGTATTTTGTCAACTCCTTGATGCCATTCATCATCCGAATTTTGGCGTGAACTATGATCCAAGTAATACATACCTGGCTGGGGAAGATCCTTTAGAATTATTAATTCTTGTATCAAACCGCGTAGTAACAATGCATGCAAGTGACCGCTATTTAATTGAAGGAACAGTTGAAGATTTAAAAAAAGAAGAAGGCGGTGCATTTGGTTATGCAAAGCGATTGAAGCATGGAGAAATTGGGAAAGGGTTGAATGATTACGATGCCATTTTTACTGAATTGAAACGTGTGCATTTCAACGGGTGGATCAGTATCGAAGATGGTGTGGATGGAATGAAGCAATTAGAACGCAGTGTTGCATTTCTGAGAAAAAAAATGAAGCAATACTGGTCGGAATAAAATTGTTGTTAGACCATCAGGCGGCTTTAGCCAGCTGAAAAAAGTTCAGTTGTTATTGCAGCGTTACAACTACTGCAAGGCAAGATTCAAGTGGACAAGGACTAAGAATATATCCCGGAAGCGGCGGTTTATTTTGTGGGAAAGTTTACGTGAAAGGGATGTTTATGAAACGAATGCGTTTCTTGATTTTGATGAAATGAAAGTGTGGTGTTAGATGAATATGTTCTTGTTATAACCTTTTATTGATAGATTTTAGACTTTATTTCTGAGTTCATAAATTAAATCGCTTTATTATCATGGTAAAGAAAACAGTTATCGAAATTATTGCATTATGCAGTCTTGTTATTTTAATTTCATCCTGCACCCAAAAGCGCAGCGAAAAGCCACGCGTATTAGTTTTTTGTAAAACGGCAGGATTTCATCACTCCTCTATTCCCTTTGGGATAAAAGCCATTCAGGATTTGGGAAATTCCAATGGGTTCGATGTGGATACGACCACTGAATCAACGATGTTTGAGGAAGACACACTTAAAAAATATTCGGCTCTTATTTTTCTCAATTCAACAGGTGATTTATTAAGTGGGAATCAGGAAATCGCTTTGGAACGATATATACAGGCAGGTGGCGGCTTTGTTGGCATTCATGCGGCGTCTGATGCAGAGTATGACTGGGGTTGGTATGGTCGTATGATTGGCGCTGCTTTTTTAAATCATCCATCCATTCAACAAGCGAAGCTTATCATAAAAGATAAAAAACATACTTCAACTGATAGTCTTCCCGACACATGGACAAGAACAGATGAATGGTACAATTTCAAAAAGTTCAGCAAAGAGATAAAGATTCTAATCACTATTGATGAAAAAAGTTATGAAGGTGGCAAGAATGGGGATGTTCATCCGATAGCATGGTATCATGAATTTGATGGTGGCCGTGTCTTTTATACTGAATTGGGACATACGGAAGAATCTTATTCGGAGCCCCTTTTTCTTAAACATATATTAGGTGGAATTAAATATGCAATAGGAGAAAATAAAGCTGCGGATTATGCCAAAGCGCATAGCGAGTTTGCACCTGATGAAGATCGGTTTACTAAAACACAGTTGGCACAAGGAATTTTTTTTGAACCTACTGAATTAACCATCCTTCCTAATCTCGACATATTGGTTACGCAACGTCGCGGTGAAATTCTAAAATATAACAACGAAACAAAGTTGGTAAAGCAGGTGGGCTTTTTAAATGTGTATTATAAAACATTGCATACACCAAATGTAAATGCCGAAGAGGGTCTGCTCGGAATCAAAGCAGATCCTGATTTTGCAAATAATCATTGGGTATACATTTTCTATAGTCCTTCAGATACTTCAGTAAATCGTCTATCACGATTCACATTGGAAAACGACACCCTTGATCCGAAATCTGAAAAAATAGTTTTACAGTTCTACGAGCAGCGGGAAATCTGTTGCCATACAGGAGGCTCCATTGCATTTGGACCTGATAAATCGTTATTTGTTTCTACCGGCGACAATACAACACCATTCGATGAACCAAAACAACAATTCGTAAGTCATGGTTTTGCTCCGCTAGATGATCGTCCCGGTCATCTGCAATATGACGACCGTCGTGGCTCTGGCAATACAAACGATTTGCGCGGAAAAATTCTACGTATTAAAATGAGAGCTGATGGCACGTATGAAATTCCAGAGGGAAATTTATTCACGAAAGGAACAGAAAGGACGCGTCCTGAAATTTATGTAATGGGGGATCGTAATCCATATCGCATATCTGTTGATCAGAAAAATGGGTTTTTATATTGGGGAGAAGTTGGTCCTGATGCAAATGATGATAGTTTGGAAACAAGGGGCCCGCGTGGCTATGATGAAGTGAATCAGGCACGCAAAGCAGGCTTCTTCGGTTGGCCCTTTTTCATTGGCCCAAATTATGCTTACAGAAATTATGATTATGCCACGGGAAAATCAGGAAATTTTTTCGATCCGGCAAAACCAATTAATGATTCAAGAAATAATACTGGCTTAAGAGAACTTCCTCCTGCGCAACCTGCATTCATATGGTATCCTTATGCAATTTCACCGGACTTTCCATCGCTTGGTACAGGGGGACGTTGTGCTATGGCTGGCCCTGTTTATTACAGCGACATGTATCCTAAAGAAACGCGGTATCCTTCCTATTATGATGGCAAATTCTTTTTCTACGAATGGATTCGCGGATTTATAAAACCAGTAACCATGTTGCCTAATGGAGATTACGATAGAATGGAACCCTTCATGGAACATACAAAATTTAATTCCGCTATTGATATGGAGTTGGGACCGGATGGAAGAATTTATGCGCTTGAATATGGCACAGGGTGGTTTCAAAAAAACCCCGATGCCGGCATTGCGCGCATTGACTACAATGGGGGGAATCGTGCGCCAAAAATTTCTTCCTTTACTGTTGATAAAGAAACCGGCGATCTTCCATTTAAAGTAAATGTAAAAGTCGAAGCTCGTGATCCGGAAAAGGAACAATTGAAATACGCATGGCATTTTGGTGATGGGCAAGCGATCGAAACAAACACACCGGATGCAACATTCATTTATAAAAATCCAGGCGACTATAAAATCTATGTGGATGTAAAAGATCCTGAAGGTGCAGTTGTAAAAAGCGATGTGCTGAATATATATGCGGGCAATGAGCAACCAACAGTGAACATTGATATTGCCGGAAATAAATCATTTTATTTTCCTGACAAGGAAGTGAAATATTCCATAAAGGTGGATGACAAAGACGATACGGCATCTGCGAGGCGAATGAAGGGACTTTACGTTTCTGCGGATTATATCGAAGGCAATGATAAAGCTAATATTCCGATGGGTCATTTGCAAGTTGCAGCGGAGCAGGCTGGAAAGACTTTAATGATGAATAATGATTGTAAGACTTGCCATAAAGTTGATGAGAAATCCATTGGGCCGGCATTCATGCAAGTGTCAGAAAAATATCCCAACAATCCGAAGTCCGTAGATTATCTCATCAACAAAATAAAAAAAGGTGGCGGCGGCGTCTGGGGAGAAACTGCAATGGCAGCTCATCCTGACATTAGTCAATCCGATGTTACAACGATTGTGCAATGGATATTAGGGCTACGGCAAAAATCAAATATAAAACCATCGCTTGCATCATCTGGTTCACTAAATCCAACATTAGGAAAACCAATCAACGATAAAGCCGTTCTCCTTATTTCTGCTTCATATACTGATAATGGCGGAGCAGGTATTAAACCATTGACAGGAAGTACAACTGTTGTATTGAAAAGCGCGAATGTGAATTTTAATGGAGTGAGAAGAAAGAAAGGATTTGATACAGATGATGACAAAGGAATACATTATATGACGACTACAAAAACAGATGGATGGTTTAGTGTTGATCATATAGATTTGACAGGTATTAAAGGCGCTTCGTTGCTGATTGGTTATGAGAAATCGCCTTTGTATGGATATACATTTGAATTGCGTTTGGATGCACCAAGTGGGAAATTATTAGGCACTGCTGATGTTTTATCTGATCCGAAGGCTAATAAGAAAATGAATTTCGTTACGTTGAATTACAATTTTAAGGAACTAATAGGTGACGGTCAGTTTCATGATATTTACGTCTGTGCGCGACCAAAAGATGAGAAAGAAGCAGAAGAAATGAAATTAGGCGCATTGAAACTTCAAACGGAGTAAATTCTAAAACAAAACAATGAAGGAAATACAATGGGGCATGATTGGTTGCGGAAATGTGACGGAAAAAAAAGCCGGTGCGCCTGCATTGAATGGAGTGCTTCATTCAAAATTAATTGCTGTGATGTCGAGAAATGCAGAGAAAGCAAAAGATTACGCACAACGACATGATATCCCAAAATGTTATGACAATGCGGACGATTTAATAAATGACGCCGAAGTAAATGCGATTTATATCGCGACTCCTCCGGATTCTCATCTTGAATATGCAAAGAAAGCAATGCACGCAGGCAAGCCTGTGTATGTCGAAAAACCGATGGCAAGAAATTTTGCAGAATGCGAGGAGATGAACAGGATAAGCCACGAAACAGGACTGCCAATTTTTGTAGCTTTCTATCGCAGGGCCTTGCCTTATTTTGTAAAGTTGAAAGAGTTAATCGATCAGAAAGTTGTAGGAGATGTAAGATTGATAAATATCACTTTGCACTGGCAACCTTATGATGAAGAAACTGGAGAAAACCGAAAACCACGCTGGCGTGTTTATCCTGAAATATCCGGTGGGGGGCATTTTCACGATCTTGCTTCTCATCAGTTGGATTTTTTAGAATATGCTTTTGGAAAAATAAAATTAACGAGGGGCTTTGCCCGAAACCAGGCAGGTTTATATAAAGCAGACGACATAGTTGTCGCAAATTTTGAATTTGAATCGGGGGTACTTGGCAATGGCAGTTGGTGTTTTACTGTTAATAGAGAACAACGAATTGATCAGGGACAAATTATTGGTTCGACAGGAAAAATAATTTTCTCATTTTTTGAAAGCAGCGTTATAAAGGTTGAAACAGCTTTAGGTATCGAAGAATATAATGTTCCTTATCCTCCACATGTGCACCAGCCATTATTGGAAACCATAATAAAAGAGTTAAGGAGCGAAGGTAAATGCCCAAGCACTGGAGAAACGGGAGCAAGAGCAAATCTTATTATGGATCGCATTACGCAGTCATAAATATTTTCTACGAGATTGATTGATTTATTACATCGCACCTGCGCCGCTTTGCGTTTAAAGTTTATCCTACTAAAACTTCGTTTTTAATGTAACACCATATGTTTTTGGGTTTCCCAAATGGGTAGCTCCAAAATCATATGCGTAGGAAATGTATTTTGTTTCCGTTAAATTTCTTCCCCATAGAAATAATTCAAAATGTTTTGTTGCGACTCCAAGTCTTGCATTCAATAAACTATAAGATCCCTGACTGATCGTATTAGCAAGGTCAAAATATTCTTTGCCGAGATAAAACCACTCGCCTCGTGCAACAATTCTTATGGATTGTGATGAATTAAGCACCAAGGTGTACTGCAACGCGAGCATCGATGTAAAATCTGGTGTAAAGATCTGTCGGTTGCCGATAAGATTAGATGTAGTTCCATTTTCAGAAAGATTCAACGAAGTGTATTTGGCGTACGTGTAGCCAAAATTGTAGGTGGCTTCCAACCCTTTTATAATAGTTGCTGCGATCTCAGCGTCAATTCCTTTGCTGTTAGCATCGCCGGTATTTTTTGTAACAGTAATAGCATCAGGCAATATCAATGTCGGGACTTGCACATCAGAAAGCCTGGTATAAAAAAATGCGAGGTTTACTCTTGCTCTGTTATCAAAAAAGATATTCTTGATTCCTATTTCAAAATTATCGCTGTACTCAGGTTTATATGCATACAATGGGGGTTGCGAAGGATCTGAGCCCAGCTGTGTGAGCCCCCCGGTGCGGTAACCTCTGCTATATGTTGCATAAAGATTGGTATTGGAAACAGGATGATAAGCAAAGCTAAGCATTGGTGAAAATGCGCCGTACGAAGTGCTTCCAGAGGTATCAGGCTGTGTTTGAAAAATTGGAGCAGGCGATCCATCAGGAAGATATTCTCCAAGCACTTCTTCTTTTGAGTCTTGATAATCGTATCGTATACCAAAAATAATATCAGTTTTTTTACTGAGAGAATAAGTTTCCTGCGCATATATAGATGCGCCCAAAGATTTTGCTTTCGTAGTGTTTACAATCGCATAATTTGAATCAGGTGATGCCACTAGTGCTGCATCTTTTCCAAAATGAGTCGCTTGTTTATTCGGTGTGTTTTGATAAAACAAGTAGGTACCTGCGGTCCATTTTAATTTGGAAGCAGATGATGCTGGAGAAGAAAGTTTAAATTCCTGTGTTACCACTTTTACATTGTTCCATTTATTGCCATAGTTGTTGATGATGGTTACGGCATCAGCCGGTGAAAAATCGCCATCAATTGGTGTTTTGTAATACCTGTAGTTGGATTGGTAAGAGGTTTGCGAGCAGAAATTAAATTGTCTGCCCGTATAGTTTACGGACAAAGAACTGTTCAATGTATTATCCACTAATTCAGCTACCGCATTTTGATCTAGGTGATAAGGATCCGCAAATGCCTGATCTGGGCTTTCTGATAAGGGGAAGGATCCATAATTTCTATTATCAAGGTGTTTTAAGTTAAATGTAATTGCCCATTGTGAACTGGGAAGATATTTTAAATAATAATTTCCACCAATGCTATGCTGTTTATCAAATTTTGAATTCGAGTATTCATTAAAATAATAGCCATTCATGGTTTCGTATAAAAAAGAAGCACCAAAAAATAATTTATCTTTTATGATTGGGGTGCGTATTCCTGCCGTGTAGCGCTCTTCACCATAATTACCTTCATCAACTTGAATAAACCAATTCCTTTTATTTGTTGGCTGCTTGGTTATGATATTTATCACTCCTCCAATTGCATTTCTTCCATACAAAGTTCCCTGCGGCCCTCTTAATATTTCGATTCGTTCTACATCAAAAAGTTCAGGCATATAAGTATCAAGTGTAAATTGATTAACTCCATCGACATAAGTTGTTACTGCAGGATCATAAGAAGATGAAGTGATGCCGCGTATAGATGTAACGTTTCTACCATCACCTGGATTGGCTGCATATAAATTAGGAACAATCGCAGTCAAATCCTTGGTGTTCAACAATCGATAATCATCAATATTTTTTGCTATTAAGGCGGTAATACTTGATGGAATATTTTGAACATTCTGTTCTTTCTTTTCTGCGCTCACAATCACTGCATCGAGTTGGTTGGTAGCATCGGCCAATCGAAAAAGAAAAACCTTGTTCTTTTCATTGTTCACATGCAGCTGGTCATTAATGGTTACATATCCAATTGCTGAAATTGCGATGTTATAATCCCCTGTAGGAACATCTTTTATCATAAAATGACCGCTGCTATCGCTGGAAACTGAAAAATTGGTATTAAGAAGGTAAATCGTCGCAAAACTTATCGGGTTTGATTTTTCACCCATTATTTTGCCTTCTATAGTCACAACACCCTGACTGAAGCCCAAAAAGCAAACACACAGGATAGCCATTATCAAACAAAATTTTCTACTCATATAAATTTCTAGGAAGCGCTAAGGTATTTTGTTATTCTATAAACAAGCGATGTATTTTCTAAATATTATACGGATTTATTGCTTTTTTTGATAATCGTATTTTTGGGCATAGTGCGAAGCTTGGATATGCCGGCATAATAAACTATTATCATTAAAGAAAGTACAGCGTGGTAATGGTTTGAATCAGCAACAACTTTATCGGTCTTATACTTTATGCAAGTGCAATTGTCCGTTTCATCTTTTGTTGGAAACCATGATCAACTGGAGTAAACCTCAGTTTAAGTTCGGCAAAATGGTCGTCATTGATCAGCCCTCGTTTCACAGATTGTCTTAGAGCTATCTTCAGAAAATTCATAATTTACTCGGAAAGGGGTCTGTTGCATCTCGAATAGTTATCAAGAAGTTGATGGAAGGGTTTGTAGTGAAGTTTCAACACTAACCTATCGACAATGAGTGTTGAATATTCACCTTCTTTGGTTGCCCAAACACTTTCAATTTGATAATTTCCGTGTTCATTCTCGAATGTCAATAAAATTTTACTACTGCTCATTTCAATTCGCTTCGGCTTTAAATGGTCAACGCAATACGCTTATTCAATTTAAATACGAAAGGCTAAGATCAACGTACTTGAAAATGTCACCATTCCGATGATATTATGCACATGTCTCCTTTGACAAATTTTTCAATAAATTCATTTGAAAGATAAATATCTTTTGAAATTACTCCATAATCCATTTTATCAAAACCTTCAAATAATAACTTGTCATCTTTTCTGATTTCTAGAGATTCGATATTATCTTGGAGGTTATTATTTGTTATTTCATTTATTAAAAGCTCTTTATTCTTTTCATTTAACAGTAACCATTTATAATATTTCAATTCTGATTGATGCAGAATATCTAAAATATTTTTGATCTTCAAATCAGAAGCTTGCAAAAAGATAATTGAGTTTGCTGGCATTTGGTTAATTACTGCTATGAAGTAATTTTGTTCTGGCTTCATATTTTCAAGATAAATTTTCTATTTTAAATAACATGTCCGGAATTTGGGAGGCCTATATTCGGATTCATTCCAGCTTTCATATATCTAAATCAATGATACAATAATGAAGCATCTAAGCGCTGGAGCAGTTTGACCATATCTCGCCGATTTACCTTGACTACCATTCCCGGAATAATTTTATCGTGATGAACTACGGTGGAACAATAAATTCTGTATTAGTTAGCAAATTAAGAGCTGTGGTCATTGTGCGTCGGTTTTTGGTGGTCCATGCCAACGGCTCATCCACCATCAACACATCAGGTGCAGGAAAATTTTCCTTTTTGTATTAATGCCAAAAACATCGTTAAGGAAAAGGATAAGATAATGTAAATAATCAAAAAAATATACCCTTTCTTTATTTTGTGTTTTTCACACTGCATAGATTTAAGTTCCGATTTCTTAATAAAAATCATAATTATTAAAAAAAGTGGAGTCATGAACAACGCTATTTTAAAATATTCTACGACACGTGTATCACTGCTATTGCCTGGAATTAAATTTAATGCGTTGAAAATTGCCAAAAATTGAACGAGATGAAGGTATAATAGCAGCCCCATTGCGCATAAAGTACTAACATACGGTATGTCACTTGTAGCGCCCTTCGAATAATATTTATAAAATAGAAACGCGATAAATTTTATTGTTTTCATTGATCTTTATCATTTAAAAAGTCTGTCAGTTAATCCAATTAAATCAGCTATCGCAATTGCGGCTGAGACTATTGGATTCACTTTTATTAAAACTAACGCAGTTTCAATTCCCGCTTTAGTATTACTGCCTGCGTTGAATTTTAATATTGACGTCACTTGCAAAGACTTAGGCCGTCCGATGTTTATTTTCTTTGATCCGGAGGTCTATGTTAATCCACATAACGAGATAAAAATTTGAAAAGCTCAACTTCTGTTCAATTGAATCAATGTTGCAGTCTAGAATACATTACAAACAAGTCAACACTTGTATAAAGCCGATGTAATAGAACCTAAATAAAGTACCTGCTAATCTGCATGCCCATAAAAAAACCCCTGAAATATCTAGTTGATATTAAAGGGGTTATGAATTTTAGCTGTGGTGTGGGGCGGGATCGAACCGCCGACACAAGGATTTTCAGTCCTTTGCTCTACCGACTGAGCTACCGCACCAAAGGGTCGGCAAATTAATAATTATAAATCAATATTTAATAATTTTAGTTCCCATATTCACTCAAAAATTTGATACGCATAATTTTCAACTGTTCCCAGCTAAAATTGCTTTCTGATAGTTCCTGTTTGGCGATGTCAAGGCTGCTTGTTTCACAACTCTTAAAATAATCTATTATTTCACCTTGTTCGTATTCATCAAGCATTTCATCAACGGCATAATCAAGATTTAATTTGGTCCCGCTTGCCGCGATCGTTTCCATTTCTTCCAACAAGACCTCAATCCCCATGTCCTTGTTCTTTGCAATGGTTTCCAGAGGAATTTTTTTATCGGCCTGTTGGATGATATACACTTTGTTCATACTCTTATTCACAACGCTTTTCATCACAAAATCATCAGGTTTTTCAATGTTGTTTTCTTCAACATATTTTGCAATGAGATCAATAAAGGGCCTGCCGTAGCGGATTGCTTTTCCTTTGCTAACACCCTGGCATTTTTCAAGTTCGACCGTAGAAGTAGGATATAAGGTTGCCATATCCTGTAAAGAAGTCTCAAGAAAAATTACAAAGGGGGGCAGACTTTTTTTCTTGGCTTCCACTTGTCTTAAGTCCTTTAGCAACTCAACTAGTTTTTCATCTATGGCAGTTGTTATGGCGTTACCTTCACTGGACTCATCATCATCTTCAACCGCTTCTTCAAATACATTATTGAGAACGATTTTGAATGATTTCGGTTTTTTCAAATAGTCTTCACCTTTTTTGGTAATTTTTAAGACACCATATTCCTCGATATCTTTTTTTAACAAATCTTCGAGGATCAATTGCCTTATCAGGGACTGCCAGTAATAATCCTTTTCTTCCTTGCCGATTCCGAATGCTGAAATCTCTTCGTGCCGGTACATTTTGTTTTGCGGGGTAAGTCTTCCGATAATAATGTTAACTGTATAATCGGTGGCAAAGCGCTCGTCGAGGGCTTTTATCACTTTCAGCGCTTTTATTGCGTTTTCCTTGGCTTCCACTCTTTCTTTAGGATGCAGGCAGTTATCACAATTATTGCAATTCTGGTCCGTGTATTCTTCTCCAAAATAGCTCATCAGCACTTTTCGCCGGCAAACTCCTGTTTCGGCATAACCTACCGTTTCATTAATCAGTTGGGCGCCGACTTCTCTTTCACTCAACGGCTTATCTTTCATCAGGTGTTCAATCTTTGAAACGTCCTTATGAGAATAATATAAGATGCATTTTCCTTCCAGCCCGTCGCGTCCAGCCCGTCCGGTTTCCTGGTAATAATTTTCAATACTCTTCGGTATATTAAAATGTATGACAAAGCGGATGTCAGGTTTATCAATTCCCATTCCAAAGGCGATGGTTGCCACGATAACCTGGGTGTCTTCGTTTAAAAACAAGTCCTGTCTTCCGGAGCGCAACTTGCTATCCAATCCCGCATGATAGGCAACCGCTTTAATTCCATTGGCGACCAGGACGTCAGCAAGTTCTTCGGTTGTTTTTCGGTTTAAAGTATAGATGATTCCGCTTTTTCCTTTATTCTGCACAATGAATCTCACAATATGTTTAATGGTCTCTTCTTTTTTAATTTTTGGCTGTATTTCATAATAAAGGTTCGGGCGATTGAAAGAAGACATGAATATCTTAGGATTTCTAAGGCCGAGATTTTTGACGATGTCGCTTTGAACTTTTGGGGTAGCCGTTGCCGTTAGTGCGATGGTAGGGATATGGGGATTGATTTGATCCATCATCTCCCGAAGCCTTCTGTATTCAGGCCGGAAATCGTGTCCCCATTCTGAAATGCAATGCGCTTCATCTACGGCAAAAAAAGAGATTTCGAGATCGCTGAACAATTCAAGGTTTTCCTGTTTGGTTAACGTTTCAGGGGCTACATACAACATTTTGGTATGTCCATTCAGCAAATCGTCATGGACTTCGCGGATTTGTTTTTTGTTGAGTGTTGAATTCAAAAAATGCGCGACATTATCCTTGCTGCTATATCCCCTAACCAGGTCGACCTGGTTTTTCATCAGTGCAATAAGCGGGCTTACAATGATGGCAACGCCTTTGCTGATGATCGCCGGCAATTGGTAGCACAGACTTTTGCCGCCGCCGGTGGGCATGATCACAAAAGTGTCGTTTCCCTCCAGTAGATTTTGAATAATTGATTCTTGATTGTCTTTAAACGAATCGAAACCAAAATGTTCCTGCAATTGGGCGAGCAACTCTCCAGAAGGTTTTCTGTTGGCGCTTTTAACTTTTTTTGCAGATGGTCTTTTAGATGCAGTTGTTGTCATAGCATAAATTTTCCTTCACACAAATAAATCTGGCTTACATAATTAAGGTAATAAAAATACCGGAAACTATCAGAAGGAATTATTCACTTTCCTTAGCACAGTAATAAAGCCGGATATGGCCAGGATTTTCAGGACAGCGAAGTTACAACAAAACCCGAAGCGAAAAGATAAGGATTGTTAAATTTTGTCCGTCGAATGTTCGTAAGTCGGCTTATTATTGCACCACAAAATCAACGGAAAGGTTTTATACATTTGTATCCGCTGATTGATTCGAAAATCACTCTATGTTTCTGTTGAATAACAATTTATCATGAACAAGAATTACTACGTAGCCATTATGGCCGGAGGAATTGGCAGTCGTTTTTGGCCAATGAGTCGTCAAAATTTTCCAAAACAGTTTCTTGATATTCTAAATGTAGGGGAAACACTTATTCAATCTACCTATAAAAGGTTCCTTCCTTTTATCCCTAAAGAAAACATTTACATCATCACCTCATCGGAATACATTGACATTGTAAAAAAACAACTCCCGGATTTGTCCGATGACAACATTCTTGGCGAACCTTCCCGCAAAAATACGGCACCATGCATCGCCTACATATCCTTCAAGTTGCAGCAAAAAGATCCCGATGCCTCTCTGATTGTTGCCCCCTCGGATCACCTGATTCTTAACGAGAAAGATTTTAATAAGGTTTGTCTGGAAGCGCTCAATTTTGTAAATAAACACAATGCCTTTATTACCTTAGGCATAAAACCGTCATCCCCGAATACCGGATACGGATACATTCAACACGAACCCCAGTCTGTATCTGATAACGTATATAAAGTAAAAACTTTTACAGAAAAACCCAATGCCGAGCTCGCAAAGACTTTTATAGCAAGCGGGGATTTTTTATGGAACGCTGGTATTTTTGTGTGGCGCGTAAAGAACATCATCAAAGCGTTTGAAAAATACCTGCCAGAAATTTACGACGTATTTGCTGCGGAAAAAGATAAGTTTAACACGCTGCAGGAAAAAAAAGCGCTTGAACATATCTATCCGCTATGCACCAATATTTCGATAGACTTCGGAATTATGGAAAAAGCCGATAATGTCTATATCATTCCGTCCTCTTTTGGCTGGAGCGATTTGGGAACCTGGAATAGCGCATACGAAAACCTGAACAAAGACAAACATCACAATGCTGTGGCGGGTAATAACGTAATGCCAATCGATACCCATGGCTGTATCATCCATGCCCCTAACAACAAGCTGATTGTTTTACAGGGGCTGGAAGAGTATATTATTGTGGATACCCATGATGTTTTGCTCGTTTGCAAAAAGGAAAAAGAACAGGAAATAAAAGAATACGTAACCAAGATCAAACGCACAAAAGGCGAACATTTTTTATAAACATTTTGATGCCATCCCCTCCCATCAACAGTATTTTGTTCCTCGATATTGAAACGGTTCCCCAATTTGTTTCTTTTGCTGAGGTACCCGAGGATTGGAAAAAATTATGGGAGCGAAAGGCAGATTTGCTGATTAAGGAAAAGCTGGTGGACACGCCGGAAACCATTTACAACCGAGCTGGAATTTATGCCGAATTTGGAAAGATCGTCTGTATCAGTTGTGGAATCATCTCCGGAGGGGGTTCAACCAAAAGACTATTGCTCAAATCTTTTTACGGAAACGATGAAAATTTTTTGCTGAAGGATTTTTGCGATATGCTCAACAAATGGACCCTGGAAGGAAACAGATATCTGTGTGCACACAATGGAAAGGAATTTGATTTTCCTTATCTATGCCGTCGTATGGTGGTTCACAAAATCGCTATCCCGGGCGTTTTGAATGTATCGGGAAAAAGACCCTGGGAAATCCCGCACCTGGATACGATGGAATTATGGAAGTTCGGAGAGTATAGAAATTTTACTTCGTTAAATTTGCTGGCGCAGGTGCTTGGGATACCGACTCCGAAAGATGACATGGACGGGAGCATGGTTCATGAGATATACTGGAAAGAAAATGATTTATCGCGAATTGCCAGCTATTGTCAGAAGGATGTGGTAACTGTCGCACAGGTTTTTTTACGGCTTCATAATGAGCCTTTAATTCTTGCGGAAAACTTGGAAATAAAATAAATACAATGGAACGTACCAATTACTCCTCGGGCGCTGTCTGGGAAGATATTGTTGGTTATAGCCGGGCAGTCAGAATGGGCAATGTCATTGAAGTAACGGGGACCGTTGCCCTTGACGATAATAATAATCCCGTCGCACCTGGCAACGCGTATGAACAAACAAGGTTTATCATTGCCAAAATAGAAAAAGTGCTGGAAAATGCGGGTGCGACATTAAAAGATGTAGTCAGAACCCGGATGTTTGTTACCGACATTTCCCGGTGGAAAGAATATGGAAAGGCGCACGGCGAATTTTTTAGCAACATACGCCCCTGCACTTCCATGATTGAAGTAAAAGGATTAATTGCACCGGAGTATTTGATTGAAATTGAAGCGACGGCTGTCATAGGTTAAAAATAAATTTTTCATAAACAAGGTTGTTATTTGCATATTCATTCTAAACTCCCGGACGTAGGCACTACCATTTTTACCGTAATGAGTGCGCTGGCTACGGAACATGGCGCTATAAATCTTGGTCAGGGTTTCCCGGATTATCCGATGAGCGAGAAACTGGTCGCGTTGGTCAGTGATGCCATGCGAAAGGGATTTAACCAATATGTTCCGATGCAGGGCTATTTGCCGTTGCGGGAAGCGATTGCAGAGAAAATTGAATCGTTGTATAAAACGGATATTGATCCACAAACACAAATTACCATTACCCCCGGCGGGACCTATGCGATTTATACGGCATTAACCACCGTGTTACAGCGCGGGGATGAAGTCATCGTGTTTGAACCAGGCTACGACAGTTATATTCCCAATGTGGAAATTAATGGAGCCGTCCCGGTCTTAATCAGTTTACAGGCGCCCGATTACACCATTGACTGGAATACAGTGAAGGCGAAAATAACCCCGAGGACGAAAATGATCATGCTGAATTCGCCAAACAACCCCACAGGGTCGGTGTTGAGGGAAAAAGATGTGGAACAACTGCGTACCCTGGTAAAAGATACCGAGATTTTTATACTTAGTGACGAAGTGTATGAACACCTCATTTTTGATCAGATCCCCCATCAGTCCATGCTGCGCCATCCTGATTTGCTGAGGAGAAGTTTTGTTTGTTTTTCATTCGGGAAAGTATACCACTGTACAGGATGGAAATTAGGATACTGTGTATCATCTCCCGAATTGATGAAGGAGTTCCGTAAGGTTCATCAGTTTAATTGCTTTAGTTGTAATTCTCCGGCGCAGGTTGGCCTCGCGGAATATCTGGCAGATAAAGAATCCTATTTATCGCTGAGTTCATTTATGCAAGACAAAAGAGACTATTTTCAGAAACTGATGGCGCAGACAAAATTTACACCCATACCAAGCTATGGCAGTTATTTCCAGTTGTACCTGTACGCTCATATCAGTGACGAAAATGACAAGGATTTTGCCATTCACCTGACAAAAAGATATGGTGTGGCTACGATCCCCGTTTCTGCTTTTTATAAATCGGCCCAAGACACTAAAATAATCCGGTTTTGTTTTGCGAAGAAGGAGGAAACGCTGGAAGCTGCGGTTGAACGATTAATAAAAATATCATAACGACACCATCTATGGCCAACATTGATACGATTGTTTTTGATCTGGGCGGCGTGCTGATTGACTGGAACCCAGATTACGTGTATAGTGCCATCTTTCCGGAGGAAAAGGAAAGGCAGTGGTTTTATGAAAATATATGCACGCCCGATTGGAATGAAGAACAGGATGCCGGAAGGTCCTTGCAAGCGGCAACGGAACTGCTGGTAAAAAAATTTCCGGAGCACGAAAAAAATATTCGGGTTTATTATGATCGATGGCGGGAAATGCTTGGCGGTCCCATTTACGAAACGGTAGCGGTGCTGCATCATTTAAGACACAATACAGATATCCGTTTGTATGCGCTGACCAACTGGAGTGCAGAAACATTTCCGGTTGCCCTGGCGCTTTACGATTTTTTGCACTGGTTTGAGGGACGAATCGTTTCGGGTGAAGAAAAAACAAGAAAGCCCTTCAACGAAATTTACCGGCGCCTGATCGATCGTTTTAAAATAACCCCTGAAAAGGCAATTTACATTGATGATAATTACCGTAACCTTATCCCGGCAAAAGAACTCGGATTTCACGTCATTCACTTTCAATCGCCCCGGCAATTTAAAAAGGAATTAATAGAACTTCTGGGAAAGGAATTCTAAGCCTGGATCACGCAGGCGGTGGAACAATTTCCTGGTCGATTTGCATAGCAGATTATTTCAGCAACTGGTAGGCGATCAGGCTCATGACATAGGCAAGTCCGGTCATGTACACCAACTGTATGGCCGGCCATTTCCAGCTTCGCGTCTCACGGCGCACAACGGCGAGGGTGCTCATGCATTGCATGGCAAGCATGTAAAAAATCATCAGGGAAATCCCGGAGGCCAGATCATACACTTTTCTCCCATCCTCCCGCCTGGCCGAATCCATGCGCTGCAGCAGTGTTTGCCTGTCCGCATTTTTACCCCCTTCTACGCTGTACAAGGTTGCCATAGTCCCCACAAAGACTTCACGGGCAGCGAAGGAGGTGATAACAGCAATACCGATTTTCCAGTCATAGCCGAGTGGTTTGATAACGGGCTCAATGGTTTTTCCTAAAATACCCGCATAAGAGTTTTCGAGTAAGGCAGATTGCCTTTGCATATTCAATTCATTCGCCTGACCGGGGTTTTCCTGCACCTGCTCGTTATAGTGGCGTTCAACTTTTTCCATGTTGCTCGGCGGCCCGTAGGTGCTGAGCGCCCACAGGATCAGGCTGATTACAATGATCACTTTACCGGCATCCGTCACGAAGATTCTTGCTTTGCTAATCATCGTTACCACGATATTCTTCCATCTCGGGGCTCGATAAACGGGCAACTCGAGGATAAAAAAGCTTTTTTCTTTCAGGTCGATGAACCATTTGGCAACATAGGAAACTATCAGCGCCATCACCGCGCCCATCAGGTACAACCCCATCATCACGATGGCCTGGAGGCTGATAAATCCTAAATATTCTTTGTGCGGGATGACCAGTGAAATCAATATGGTATACACAGGTAGTCTCGCGCTGCAGCTCATCAGGGGCGTTATCAAAATCGTCAGGAGCCTTTCTTTTTTATTTTCAATGCTTCGTGCACTCATGATTGCCGGAACAGCACACGCGAAGCCGCTGATCATGGGCATGACGCTTTTGCCATTGAGACCTACTTTGCGCATCAGCTTGTCCGTAAGAAAGCTTATCCTGGCCATATAGCCGGTGTCTTCGAGCACCGTTATCAATCCGAACAATATCATGATTTGCGGAACAAAAACCAAAATGCCACCGAGACCTGCCAGGATGCCATTTACCAGCAGATTACTCCACCAGGCAGAAGGCAATACGTTATCTATCCAGCTGCGCAACTGGGTGAATGTCCAGTCGATCCCGTTCATGGGGAGCTGTGCCAGGGAGAATACACTTTGGAAAAGAATGAAAAGGACAACGATTAGGATGATGTATCCCCAGACGCGGTGCAAGAGAATATCGTCCAGCCGCTCGGTAAATAACTTTTTTTGAAGCGGGTCGGGTTCTGAGACGGTATGCTGCATGATCTGTCTGATGCGGGCATATCGCTGCATTATTTCATCCGCCTGAATCTTGGTTGGATTAAAAGCATTTGATTCCTCGATGCTTTCAATTTTGTGGTGTGTTGCCTTATCAAGATCAAAATTTTCATGATTGATAAGATAATGCACTGCTGCATAGTCGCTGAGCTTTGGGAATATTTTTTTTACATCATCCACTGCAGTGCCGCCCAGGTTTTTATTTTGAATAAAATCACGCGCGGGGGTTTGATATAATTGCTGGGCAGTAAGCGCGATGGTTTTTTTCAGTTGAGCGATGCCTTTGTTTTTCCTGGGATTTACGGGAACGACGGGTACACCGAGTTCTCTTTCCAGTTCAGTAACATCCACTTCAATTCCTTTCTTATTAGCAATATCCATCATGGTGAGCGCAACAACGACAGGAATTTTCAAATCAATTATTTGCGAACAGAACAGCAAATTTCTTTTGAGGTTGCTCCCGTCGACCAACAACACGATGACCATATCGGATACAGAAACCGTATCCTGGTCCAGTAACACTTTATAAGTAACCCATTCATCGTTCCTTTTTGGATAAAGACTGTAGGTACCGGGAAGGTCAATGATGTTGGCCCGGACGCCGGGTGCCAGTTCAGCATACCCGCTTTTCTTGTCGACCGTCACGCCGGGAAAGTTGCCGACTTTTTGATTTAAACCCGTCAGGGAATTAAAAAGAGAGCTTTTTCCACTGTTGGGATTTCCCACCAAAGCGATATGAATGATATTTTTTTTCAAACGAATGCGGTCCCAAAAATAACTTTTTAGACAAAAGACAGTTTACGAAATCGGGAGGTTTACTGCGCAAGAGGGTAAACTTTATGGTTGTTGGTGGACGATTAGCTTGCCATCTTCATAAAAAGGCAATACATCTGCGTTATTTGGCGTGAGGCAGTACCGGATATCCTTTTCTAATCCAAAACCCATGAGGCGTTGGTAATGCGAGGCATTTTTTTCTTTGATAAATTGAAAAAGATCGTTTTGTCCATCCAAAAAAAGTGTTTCGGCGATTTGAGACGAATCGCAGTTGACGGAAAAATTTTCTTTTATCCGATTAACGACGGCCCCGGCAAACAATAGGTCTTCAATGTTCACTTTGTCTTTCCATGCCGCGCACCCGAGAATTACATTTTTTTGTTCGGCCATTAAATATTTGCAGACAGAATTTAAATTGCAAAAGGCGCCTGTTATGATCCTGCTCGCGCCTTTTTCCAGGGCCATGTGCAAAAGTCTCGTACCGTTTGTGGTGGTTAGCACCAGGGTTTTATGGCCAATAAATTCTCTCGGGTACTCAAAGGGAGAGTTTCCGTGTTTCAGCCCCTCTGCGATTTTTCCATCACGTTCACCGGCGGTGATGCCATCAATTTGTTTTCCCAATTTGATGCATTTCGAAACGCTGTCAACCGGGATAACACATTTAGCGCCGTTGAACAAGGCGGTCGCAATGGTTGAGGTGGCGCGCAGCACGTCAATGATTACCATGATGGAATGATCGGGATCATACAAATCCAATAAAGCCGGCGACATTGATGTGTGTAATGAGGGTTTCGCTGCTGCCATGATGTTGAAACCGCAAATGTAAAGGTTACTAATTAATTAACAGTCATATTAATGGGTAAGATGCAGGTTAAATAAATCAGAAATTTTCCGGTACCTCTTTCTTTTTTTTGAGGGCGGATACCTCATTCCGGCTTGGAAGTTTACCCGACGGCGATGGGTCCCATAACCTGTTAAACGGTGGGATTTCGGGCGTTTTTAGTTATTCAGAATAAATGTCCATTTGTCTGATTCAGCATATTGCTTGATGATGAGATTGCGGTGTTCGAGCAACTTTTTTAAATAACCTGTCAGAAATATTCTGTTTGAAATTTTTCCCAGCGAACCGAAAGGGGATTCAAAATCCAGCACGTCAATCATCAGGGTGCCATTTTCAATTTGTTTGAAATGGTGTTCATGCTTCATGCTTTTAAAATCACCGTTCACCATTTCATCTGTAAAGGAGATAGGCTTTTTCATGGCCGTAATCTTGGATTTTAATATCCTTGTTTTGAACAAATGTTTTGCCTGCCAGGTTACGGTCTCGTTCAACTCAATCAACCCGGAACTGATTCCCGACACAACCTTTTCATTGGTTTGTGCCATTGATTTTTTATGCAATTCAATACTACGGCTTAAATTAAAAACCCGATCGGCAGGCGCGGCCACAAAGGTGGTGAGGTGGATGGTAGGCATGGTCTTACATGGATAATGATTACTGCGATACAGCAAAAATCCTTCCATATTTTCGCCTGGCGTTATTTAAGTGAAAGGTAGTTTTACTACTTTAGCCAACAACAGTTTATCTCTGATTTTAATGTAAATTTTGGCATCGATCGTGGCAAAAACAGACCGCACATACCCCAGGCCTATGGCTTTTCCCAGGCTTGGCGACTGGGTCCCCGAGGTCACTTTGCCAATGGTCATTCCTGAAAAATCTTTTATTTCATAGTCATGGCGGGGTATGCCCTTTTCGACCATTTCGAACCCTACCAGCTTGCGTTCAAGGCCATTGTTTTTTTGTTCTTCAATAATCCCTTTTGCCGTAAAGTCCTTATTAAACTTTGTTATCCATCCCAGCCCGGCTTCCAGGGGGGATGTACTGTCATCAATGTCGTTGCCGTACAGGCAATAGCCCATCTCCAGGCGCAAGGTATCCCGCGCAGCAAGTCCGATGGGTTTAATTCCCTGCTGCGAACCTGCTTCAAAAATTTTATCCCATACCATGTCTGCGGCATCGTCCTTATCCTCAAAATAAATTTCCACTCCGCCCGCCCCGGTATAGCCGGTAGCGCTTATCAGTACGTTGTCTACCCCTGCAAACTTCCCTTTTACAAAAGTGTAATATTTTAAATTCAAAATGTCCAAATCGGTTAACGGCTGCAATATTTTTGTGGCATTCGGTCCTTGTATGGCAAGCAAACAAGTCTTTTCTGAAATATTGTGCATCTCCGCTTTGTGAGTGTTGTGCCCGGTAACCCAATGCCAGTCTTTTTGAATGTTGGCGGCGTTTACGACGAGCATATAGGTTTTATTCTCTTCAATGCAGTAAACAATCAAATCGTCGACAATTCCACCTTCATCGTTGGTAAAGCAACTGTATTGGGCATTTCCGTTTCTTAATTTGGAAGCGTCGTTGGTAGTTACCCTTTGGATGAGGTCCATGGCATTTTCTCCTTTCACCATGAATTCGCCCATGTGGCTCACGTCAAAGACGCCCGCATTATTTCGCACGGCAAAATGTTCATCGTTAATTCCGCTGTAGCTGATGGGCATGTTATAGCCCGCAAACTCGGCCATTTTTGCGCCTAAGGCAATGTGCTTTTTTGTAAAAGGTGTTTGTTTCATGTACGATGGCAATGATTAATATTATTTGCGAAAGTAAAAAATGAGTTCAACGCTGCCAATAATAAAAAGAGCCGTCACCAGGTGACAGCCCTTCTGTTCCAACTTCAACCAAAACTACCACTGATTGTCAGCGGTATTATCTTTAGATCAATTCAATCAGATTGAAAGCAGGTGAAAATGCATGTTCGCTCTCTTTGTCTGTTTTCACTTCTTTGGCCGGGATCGCTTCTGCGGCTTTTTCTTTTTGCTTATTCTTTTCGTTGGGGGAATTATGGCTTTTCGTTTTTATCGAATCCTTACCCTTATTGTACCGGTAACTGTTTTTCTGGCTGGAGCCGTTGTTGTCTTGGTTGTCTTCGGTTTTCTTGTCGGTTGTCTCCAGGTCGCCTGATTTTGTCATGATATAATCTACATTCGTCTCCCAGTCAAAATATTCATCCATTCCAAAATCGAAATCCATATCATCATCGTTTTCATCGTTCCAGTCCCTGCGATTGTGAAAGCGAACTTTCAGGGGATTTAGCTTCCCGATGATGGACCTGTCAAATAGTATTTTTTTGCCTTCGGGCACCTGTATTTCTATGACGACCTGTTGTCCCCGGAATTTATTATTGGGGTCAATCGTAAACCCGCTGCCGATGTCAAGCACACTGTCTTTATACTTTGAAATATACAACACATTGGAAGCCCTGTTCTCTGCATCTCTCCGGTTGTTTCCAAAACTTGTTCTGATCTTTCGCACATGATACAACGAATCTTCGCTTTTTTGAACTCTTATTTTTACGTTTGACAGTTTCAAGCTGTCCGCGTTGATATCCCACCCATTCCCGTTGGAATGAATCCACCAGACACCGTTAAAGCGGATGGAGGGCTCCGATACCTTAACGATCATTCTGTCGTGCAGGGGCTGGGTAATGGCCACGTCTTCAGGAACTATCCGGTAGGATTTGAAATCACTCGCTATGCTCGCTGCAAGGCAAATCGCGCAAATCAGCCCGATGGTCCACAATGTTCCGAAGGTAAAGCCCAACAACCTGCTTTGTGAACGGGCGCGCGTCAGGCGGCGGATTACCCAGGTCAGCAGGGCGATGACAGGAATTCCCAAGAGCAGCAGGGTTCCCCACGCATAAAAGTTTTCCCAAAATCCATCCAGTAAATAATTTTTTAATGGCATCAGCCCCACACCAACAAAAATCAGGGTAATCAGTGCTATAAATAATCCCAGCGCAATCATTGACCCTACGAAAAGGAAAAAAGCCTTGAACAGAACACCGATGATGTGAATGAATCCGTTAGAACCCCTTCTGTATACCGGGCCTGCTTCTGCACTAAAGTTCTTGGCCTGGCTGGAAGCGGTTTGACCGAATTCCTTTGCCCTGTTTCCGAATTGCTGGGCCGATTCCTTTATTTCAGCACCCCATTTTTCAGCTTTCGAACGAAGGTTTTCCATGTCTTCCTTTACGGTATTGCGAATAGAATTGAGGTCCACCCGTTCTCCGCGCATTTCCAGCTTTTCAGCGGCACTGGTGGCCACCGGCAGGGCTATCCACAGGATAATATAACTTACAAAAAGAGTGCTTCCCAGGGAACTGGAGATAATGCGGGGCGCAAAACCGAAATCCCAATTCCACCATAAGGCATGAAAAGTGCCGGAGATAAGCGCAAGTATTAATGGCAATGCAAAAATTACCCGGGGAATCCAGACGTCAATATTAAAGTAAGCAGAAAGGCCGCCGCAGACCCCCGCAATTACTTTGTCGTCAGCACTCCGGTACAAGCGCTTGGTCACATTGGATTGTAAGGATTGGGAGGGTACCACAATCCACAGTAAGATATACACCCAGAACAACGCGCCAAAAAGGAGCACAAAAACGATTCGCAATATGACAGGATCGATGCCAAAATAATTGGCCAGGCCACTACAAACGCCCCCGACGAGCTTGTCATCTGCGTTTCTGTACAACCGTCCCCTGCCGGAAGATACAGATGTGTAGGTTTGAGATTGCTGTGATTGCTGTGAAGAGGATTGTGACTGTGTTTTATCTTTTGCACTGGTAAAACTTTCCGCAGTCATTTCATCCTGGTCAAAGTCTTCCGGCCTGCCCATACTCGCAATCGTTGCATTGACGTCGTCGTCCGTAATGCAGGTCGCATCCCTTTTCAGACGGTCAGCGAATAATTCTGAGAACCTGTTTTCTATGTCACTGATGATCTCATCGCGTCCCGGTTCATTGGCAAAATATTTTCGTAGACTGTCTATATATTGTTTTAATATCTCATAAGCAGATTCCTCAATCGGGATAACCCTGCTGTGGAAATTTATGTTGATGATCTTTTTCATTGTGTATATTTTGAAAGGTTGAAGTGCTATTGGTTTTCGGGTTCTCCCAGTCCCGTTGTTTTATCAGCTAAGGTGTTGACCGCATTGGCCAGTTCATTCCAGGTCGATTCAAGTTCCTTGTAAAACGTGTCACCCTTTTCTGTTAAGGAGAAATATTTGCGGGGGGGGCCGGAATTGCTTTCTACCCAGCGGTAAGTGAGCATATCGGCATTTTTCAAACGGGTCAGGAGCGGGTAGAGCGTGCCCTCGAAAATATTCAGGTTTGCTGCTTTCATCTCTTCTACAATATCTGAAGGATAGGCCTCCCCGCGCTTGATGATCGAAAGGATGCAGAATTCCAGGATTCCCTTTCGCATCTGGCTTTGTGTATTTTCAATGTTCATGTTGTTCTTTTTTAGCCTGACCTTATGGCTCTCGTCTGATTGTCATCAGAGAAGAGCCATATAGGGTTGGCAATTATATAATGAGCTTACAAAAACAAAGCTAAGGGATTTTTTAATACTATGCAATACAAAGTAGTATTTTAAAGAAGGTAATTTTCATAAACTGCTAATCTGTTTTAAATGAAATGCAATACAGGCAAGGGTTATATCCGAAATCGCCATATTTGGGGCGTTCAATTGAAAATTGATGAACGGCAAATCCGGCTGATGAACCCTCCTCTGGACAAAGGAATAACCAATACTGGGTGGTCGAGCATATCATGACCATCGGCCTTCGCCATATTGGATAGTGAACTTTGCTGCTTTACTTGTGTTTTTTGCGCATTTTGCAGGTGTAATGTCTCCTTGATGCGGATAAAACCATGCGGGCGCACCAAGAATCAAAACATCAACCACCTCACATGACAAAGGAAAAAGCTGCCTTGATCATCATTCTTTCTGGGGCATTTTCAATGCTATTTGCCCTGATAACACGCAGGATTTATAAGACACCGCATGCCAATTATAATCCAAAACTTTTAGTGATTCTTGGTATAGTGCTGATACTCGTCGGGCTGGTGTGTTTATTCTAAGTTGTTCGGCCCGGCTGTTCTTTTTTTGTTTTTTGATATTTTCCCGTCCAAATCAGGTCGTCAGCAGCCGGAATGGCATTCATTTTTTTAATCCTATTTCGCGCAGGCGTTCTTCCAGGTACTCACCAGCCGTCGCGTCAGGGTACGCCTTGGGGTGACTGGCATCGATGCAACTTTCCAGGCAGGATAAGCTCATCTCACCTTTAGGGTGAAGAAAGAAGGGAATCGAAAATCGTGAGCTATTCCACATCGTCCTCGGAGGATTGACGACCCGGTGAGTCGTTGACTTCAATTTGTTGTTGGTAAGTCTTTGTAACATATCTCCGACGTTGACTACAATCTGTTCAGGCAGGGAGGTCACTCCAATCCATTCATTTTGTCTGGTCAGAATTTGTAAGCCGTCCGCCGATGCACCCACCAATAAAGTGATGAGGTTAATGTCTTCGTGCTGTTCGGCGCGGATGGCGGTTTTGGGTTCTTGTGTAATCGGGGGATAATGAATGGCACGCAAGATAGAGTTGCCGTTGTGGATATATTTGTCAAAATAGGTTTCTTCCAGGCCAAGATACAAGGCAATCGCCCGCAGTAAGGCGGCTCCGGATTTTTCAAAAGCACGAAATGCTTTGAAAAAGGTCGGCGTGAAGGCAGGGACTTCCGCTACGGCAACATTTTGCGGATATTCTGATTGAACCGGGTCATTGTCTTCAACCGTTTGCCCGAATTGAAAGAATTCCTTAAGATCAGGCGCGTCGCTGCCTTTTGCATGTTCCTTTCCAAAAGATGTATATCCACGTTGGCCCGCCAGGGTTGGCCTTTCGTAATTCTTTTTTTTATCCAGGGGGAGAGAAAAAAATTGCTGAACGTTTTGGTAAAGGCCCGCAATGAGTTCATCGGGAATCCCATGATTTTTTACTGCTACAAACCCTACGTCTTCATACGCATTTCCCAATGCCTGGACAAAAGCAGCCTTTTCTTTTTCATCATTCGATAAAAAGTCGGAGAGATTTACAACCGGAATAGCCATAATGCAATATTTTATCTGTGAAAATGCTAAAACTCGGCGTTCTTCGGTGTCCGCGGAAAAGCAATGACATCGCGGATATTTGTCATCCCGGTCACAAACTGCACCATTCGCTCAAAGCCCAACCCAAATCCGGCGTGCGGGACGGTTCCAAATCTGCGGGTATCCAGATACCACCACATTTCTTTTATGGGGATGTGCATTTCCTTCATCCGGGCTTCTAATTTTTCCAGCCGCTCTTCTCTTTGTGATCCCCCCACAATCTCCCCAATGCCGGGAGCCAGGATGTCCATCGCCGCCACCGTTTTTCCGTCATCATTCTGACGCATATAAAACGCCTTGATCTCTTTTGGATAATTGATAAGAATGACGGGCTTTTTGAAATGCTTTTCCACAAGATACCTTTCGTGTTCACTTTGCAAATCAATGCCCCATTGGTCAATGAGGAATTGAAATTTCTTTTTCTTGTTGTGGTTGCTTTCTCGTAAGATGTCGACCGCTTCCGTATAAGTAAGACGCTCAAAATCATTATCGACCACAAAATTCAATTTTTCCATCAAACCGAGTTCACTCCTCTTGTCCTGCGGCAATTGCTTTTCTTCTTCCGTGAGTCGCTGGGCTAAAAATTCCAAATCTTCCCGGTTATTTTCCATGGCATGCCGGATAATATACTTAATGAATTCTTCCGCCAGGTTCATGTTGTCTTCCAAATCATAAAAAGCCATTTCAGGTTCTATCATCCAGAATTCGGCCAGGTGCCGGGCCGTATTGGAATTTTCCGCGCGAAATGTCGGGCCGAACGTATAAATATCGCTGAATGCCATCGCGGCGAGCTCCCCTTCAAGCTGCCCGCTGACCGTAAGATTGGTGGCACGGCCAAAAAAATCTTCTTTGAAATCAACGCTGCCATCCTCGTTTCGCGGAGTATTTTCAAACGGCAAGGTGGTCACTTTGAACATTTCGCCCGCGCCTTCCGCATCTGATGCCGTAATAACCGGCGTATGCATGTAAACAAATCCCTTTTCATTAAAAAAACGGTGTACGGCAAAAGCCAGCGCGTGACGGACGCGAAAAACAGCACCAAACGTGTTGGTACGGAAACGAAGATGGGCATTCTCCCGGAGGAATTCAAGGCTGTGTTTCTTTGGCTGGAGCGGAAATTTTTCAGCATCGCTTGTTCCTAAGACTTCAATGGATGATGCTTTCAATTCTATTCTTTGGCCCTTCCCCAGGGAAGGCACTACATGTCCCGAAACCTTGAGTGATGCCCCTGTGGTGATGGACTTCAGGAGGCTTTCCTCATACTTTCCCAGTTCAGCCACCACCTGTAGGTTTTCATTCGTTGAGCCGTCGTTCAGCGCGATGAACTGGTTGTTTCGAAATGTTCTGACCCAGCCCATCACCGTGGCCTGCTGATTTTTTGGTTCCTCCGAGAGCAATGCCTTGATTTTAACTCTTTCATTAAACATAGTCTGTATGCCTTTGTGTGGAAATTACGAACGTATCTGTGCCGCAAAGATAAACAGCGGATTGAAAGTGCAAGACTTGATTTTACAGCTGATGCAGCAAGACTATTGAGCTGGTTTTAATTACAATTTAATGGCAAAGTGCCAAAATTTTTTTTTGAATTCTGCGTTTTTATATTATAATTGTACCGGAATTAAGCTGATTGCCCTTATCTATATCGCTCGCATTCATCAGTTTTAGTCATCCGTTCATCATAATCAACATTTATTTCAAAACCTTTTTTCAAACAGCAAGACTGTTTTAATATACCACATCACAACTTACACGTTTTCATATGTATGACATCCTTCAATTGAACGACATGCTCGTTCCGGAACTGCTCGATATTGCGGAGCAATTAAAAATCCCAAATCCTAAAAAACTCGAAAAACAGGAACTAGTTTACAAAATACTCGATAAGCAGGCCGTCGTTGCCAGCGAAACCAAAGACGAAGCCCCGGACGGCAAGCCGAAACGCAAGCGCATCATTAAAACTTCCACTGCCAATAATAACGAAGAAGCAATTGTTGAAAGCGGCGATGATCACAAGCGCCCTGACCCTAAAAAGGATCTCAGAAAAAAAGAAGAAAGGCCGATTCCAAAAAAGCCGAGGAGGAACGAAGAACAGGAGCCGGAAGAACAGCATGCGCATATTCCATCGCAGCAACAGCATGACATGAACGAAGAAGACGGGGCGGACAATGAGGAGGAAAGCAAAGAGACATCTCAGGAAGCAGAAAATGCAAATGATGCCAATGGCGCCAACGGCGATTCCCAGGCCAACAAGCTCTATCCGCACCGCAGAAATGATAATTTCAATATTGAATTTGACGGTATCATACAGGGAGAAGGTGTTTTGGAAATGATGCCGGACGGATACGGATTTTTGCGGAGCAGCGATTATAACTACCTGTCATCGCCGGATGACATTTACGTTTCGCCGTCACAAATAAAATTATTCGGATTGAAAACCGGAGATACGGTACACGGTTCTGTTCGACCTCCCAAAGAGGGTGAAAAATATTTTGCCTTGCTGAAAGTGGAATCCATAAACAACAAGAGTCCGGAAGAGGTAAGGGATCGCGTGCCGTTTGATTACCTTACTCCCTTATTTCCCTTTGAAAAATTGAATTTGTTTACGACGCCGAGTGATTATTCGACGCGTATCATGGACTTATTCACGCCCATCGGCAAGGGGCAGCGCGGCCTCATTGTCGCGCAACCCAAAACCGGGAAAACGGTTTTGCTGAAAGCCGTGGCCAACGCAGTGGCCACCAATCATCCCGAGTGTTACCTGATGATTGTGCTGGTTGATGAAAGGCCGGAGGAAGTTACTGATATGGAACGCAGCGTTAAAGCGGAAGTGATCGCCTCTACTTTTGACGAACCGGCCGAAAAACATGTAAAAGTTTCAACGATTGCCCTGCAAAAAGCAAAACGGCTGGTGGAGTGCGGACACGATGTAATTATTCTGCTCGACTCCATTACCAGACTTGCCCGCGCCCACAATACCGTCGCGCCTGCATCAGGCAAAGTATTGAGCGGCGGCGTTGAAGCCAACGCCATGCAAAAACCCAAACAATTTTTTGGTGCTGCCAGAAAAATAGAATTCGGAGGTTCACTGACCATTCTTGCCACAGCCCTGATAGATACGGGCAGCAAGATGGATGAAGTGATCTTTGAAGAATTTAAAGGAACCGGCAATATGGAACTGCAGCTGGACCGCCGTTTGTCCAATAGAAGGATATTCCCGGCCATTGATTTGGTGGCTTCTTCCACAAGACGTGATGATCTGCTGCTGGAAAGAGACGTTTTACAAAGAATGAATTTACTGCGGGTTTATCTCACAGATATGAATACGGAAGAAGCGATGAATGAATTATTGAAAAGAATGCGGGGGACAAAAAGCAATGAAGAATTTTTGGCCAGCATGAACAGTTAGCGGTTCGGCTTACACCAACGCATCAATTTTTTCTGCCAGTTTTTTATCTTTTTCAGTTACGATGTCCCCGGCGCTGTGCGTGGACAACCAGATCTCCACTTGGTTATAGACATTGGTCCATAACGGATGATGATCCATCTTTTCCGCTGCCAGCGCAACCCTGGCCATAAACGCAAAAGCTTCTGAAAAATCTTTGAATTGAAATTTTCTATACAGTGTATTATTTTCTTCTTTCCACATACAATTACATTTTTAAAAAACAAGATGTGTTTTGTGTTTTATTTTTTCATTAGTAAGTTCCGTCACCAATTGAACGCAATGAATTGTTTTAAGCAGGCCGATCAATCCGTACAGTGAGTCATCATTCACAACATCTCCCTTTAACAACCATAAAAAATCAAGGTGCTTGAATTCCGGCAATAAATATTCCCCGTCAAAATGATTATTGTAAATGTAATGTACCAGTGAGCTCGCAGACTCATGGTATTCATACACCCCAAAAAAATATTTCCGTTGCTTTTTTGTAAGCTGAATTTCGATATCGTTGTTGATGCGGAAATTAAATTGCACGAGACGGTTGACATGCCAGCAAAATTGATAATTTTTTACCGGCGCAACTACCCCAAGAAGGCGTGCATCTTCAAAAAAATCATCCGACAGGTTATCAATGTCCAGTTTTAACTTCATGAGGAAGCTTTAAAATAAAGTTATGAATTAAAAACGAACGTCGGCTTCTGCTTCATTGGATGCCCGCCGGTATTTAACTTTGGTCGCATCCCCCTTTTTAAATTTCGACAAAGCCTGCATATAGTTTTCCAAGGAAGATACCGGATAATCTCCCAGCTGAACGATGACATCACCTGTCTGTAGACCCGCCTGCTGCGCAGGTTTTCCGTCACTGACGCCATCAATGCGGACGCCGGTTCCGTTAAAGGTATAATCCGGCATTATCCCCAGGGTAACGGAAAATCTTGCCGAGGTGGTAGTTTGTGTTTCTCTTGTTTTACAAAATGTCAGTTTCCCTTTATCGTTCAAAATGTCCAGCAAGTGGTAGATGTATTTTACGACGTGCAATTCACCGATGTAATTTATTTTGTCGTAATCGTCTGTTGGGCGGTGATAGTCCTTGTGCAATCCGGTGAAGAAAAACAACACCGGTATATCTTTTCTGTAGAACGACGTATAATCGCTCGGTCCTGTGCCGCTGGAATCATATTTAAGGTTAAAATATTTTTTGTCATCGTTGTTTGTAAACAACGGCCCCCATTGCGGCGAAGTTCCATAACCGCCGATGGTAAGCGACCGTGAACTGTCGTTTAACCGCCCAACCATATCCATGTTTATCATGTAATTGGCAGAACTCAGCGGAATGGTCGGATGCTCCGTAAAATATTTTGACCCGAACAAACCCAGCTCCTCGCCGGAAAAAGCAATAAAAAGATAATTGCTGTTCTTTAGTTTTGATGGTTTGAGCAGTCTTGCGAGTTCCATGACTGCTGCCGTGCCGCTGGCGTTGTCATCAGCCCCATTATGAATTTGCTTTTCCTTTCCCCGGTACATTGAATTCCCGTCCTCTCCGTATCCCAGGTGGTCATAGTGTGCTCCGATAATCACGGTGTTGTCCGCACCATTGTTTAGATACCCGATGACGTTATGTCCTGTCCGTTTTTTTTCACTGAGGCTGACTTTTATTTTGATTTCCAATATCGCGGATTCATCTTTTAAATATTTTTTTTTGGCTTCCTTGCTCATATACAGAACCGGAATCGATGATGCCGGTGACCTGTCTTTGGGCTGAAACCCCATATGGTCCTCTATGGAAGCCGTGTTATATAAAATTATCGCGGTCGCGCCCTTCTTTGCAAAAGCGGTTATTTTTTCCCGTACGGCGTTGTCCAAATCAAAATGGGGGTTGTTTTGGTTTTCTTCCAGCATCTCTTTCAAATCGAAAAACCAGGGTACCCCTGGCTCCTGCAAGGCTATCGCCGGCGACCCTTCGAGGGAAGCGCAGGCGCTATAGGCGAGGGGGAAAAATTCATCGTTTACGCTCAGCGGCGTTCCGTTGATTGAAAAGTAAGTTGACGAATCAATTTGTTTTCCATCGTCCACATCGAAAGCCTGCAACCACTCCATATTCTCCCCGGCGGGCTGAAGGCCCGCCCGTATGAATTCAGCAACAATGTAGTCCGATGCCAGTTTTTCGCCTGCAGTTCCCGTTCTTCTTCCTTCAAGTTTATCATCAGCTAAATAGCGGATGTCTGTTTCCAAATAGTTGAGAATAATTTTATCAGTTTTTTTTAATTTTTGCGGAAATGCGGACTGAAGGCAAGATGAAACAGTAATGGCTAAGAGAAAGCGGACAATCATAAAGGTTCTGTCGTTAATGATGATGCAAAAGTATGGATGACAATATCCATTCCAAAATATAATAACCGGCGGAATATGTTAATTTCCAAACAGATATTTGCAGCTACGGGCTGGTGGATCAGGATGTTATTTTGGTATTAATAACCTATGAAAACTTTTCTGCGCAAATTTTTTTACGTTACTTTTGCAGATTGCCCAATTCTTAACGAAACGGGCGTCATTTGTTGTCCCAGCATTGTGTTATCGCTAAACTCATAAAATCGTAAATGGCATTACCGCACCTTATCAAGTATGTGTACACCAATGGCACGGATGAAGTGATCCGAAGAGGCAAAAAGATTCATGCGATCAATTATGTTGAAATGATCAGTTATGACGAATTATTTTCGTCGGTTACTTTTCGTGTGAAGGATGATATTTATTCCACGTATTATAAAGTATATATACAGAAATTCAGGGACCCAAAGACCTTGTCGGTCCGGTGTACCTGTCCTTATAACCTTGGAGATATTTGCCGCCACGAAGCCGGTGCGCTTATCCAATTGCAGGAATTGCTGGATAAAAACATGCTCAAGTCCGAAGAGGTGGAGTATGATCAGCGGCACACCATAGTAAGGATGAAATTTATTGATTTGAAAACGCTTCGTTTGTTGTGTGCACCACAGGTATTTGCAGATGCTGAGAAATACCTGCAGACACAAAAGGCCAATATCAGTTACGCCAAGGATGAAGTGGTCAAAGCCGCCGTAGATCTTGACGGACAAATATACCACGTGGTGCTTAGCAAGAACGAAGAAAGGAATTTCGATACGAGTTGCGATTATGAAGATGGTGCTTATCCCCTGTGTTTACCGAAAGTCATATTGTTCCTTCAATTGCTGCACAGCCATGGGCAATATTATTTTGATGCCATCCGCAACTGGGATAAAGAAAAAAATAAACTCCTTGAGGCATACGGGTACTCTCTCAATGACGACCTGAGCAACAAATTTGAATTTACCTATAAAGACGGCAAGCCGTTTCTGAGGGTGCTTGATGCAACCATCGTCCGGATTGCCCCTCCCAGTTCAGATAAGGCGAAATTTATTGCGGCAAAGGCGGAACCTGTCATGGCAGATGCGGAAGTGGATCAGTTATACCAGGGGTCTGCCAAACGGCTCGGTATTGTTTTCAATTTTAATCATAATACCTATCCGGGTTTCGTGCTGGATCTGATCACGGGGGAAAGCAACGACGAGCAGAATGCCTTTGTAAGCAATGTGGAGAAAATCGACATCAGCAAATTTGTGGAAACAACGGGATTTAATGAAACTGAAAAATTGCTCATCCCTTTTCTGCGAAAATTCCAGGAGTCTGAAATCAACCGCTACCTGAATCGTAATTCGCCATTCAGCGGCATTTGGGAAAATATAATTCACCAGCACGAGGATGACCTTCCTGACGAAACCAAAGTGCTGATAGCGGAATACCTTCACCCTAAATTGCAAAAACTTTTTGCCGAATCGACCAGCAATGCGTTTGTCTTTTTTCTAAACAAGCACAAACCCTTTACTACCGCCAACCTGCAGCAGACGGCAATTTCCGCAGATCCCATAAAACCCTATTTTAAAATCATTAACCAAAAGAACAGCGTCGAGGTCATTTGTCATGTAAAAATAAACGGGCAACCCGTAAACGTTACCTCCAATGAATGCGCCAGCACGTTGCTTTTCTTTTTTCACAACCATTTTTATTTATGGAGAAAACCGGAAGATGCAGCCATCGCCGATAAATTTGCGAAAAAGGAAAAATTGATCATTGATAAGAGCGCGTGGCCAAAAGAACTGGCAACATTTATTATCCCGCTTTTGAAAGATTACCACGTTGAATTTGATACCACCCTGATCAAAGAAGTAAAAGAAGGTGAACCTGAAAAAAAACTATTGTTGCAGGAAAAAGGGGATTATCTTGTTTTTCAGCCGCTGTTTTCTTATAAGGGATTTGAAACTAAACCAGGAGGGAAAGATGAAGTGATAATCCCCGAGGATGACCGGGTAGTGATTGTCCGGCGGAACCGGGATAAGGAAATGGCATTTATCAAAGAACTGGAGTTGTTGCATTCGCAATTCATCCGGGCCGACAATTTGCAAAACCTTGCGTTGAAAGGAAGCGATGTGCTAAAGAACAACTGGTTTTTCCTTTTTGTTGATGCAATGCAGGAAATGAAAGTCCCTGTTTACGGATTTGAAGCATTGAAAAATTTCAGATTTAATACAGCCAGGCCGCACACTAAAATTCACATCAGCAGCAACACCGATTGGTTTGACGCCAGGGTGGACATTGTTTTTGGAGACCAGAAAGTGACCATCAATGACGTAAAAAAAGCATTGTCCAATCACCAGCAGTTTGTTTCATTGAGTGACGGAACCCTGGGTGTGCTGCCGGAGGAGTGGATAAAAAAATATTCCTTATTGTTTAGCATCGGGGAGAGCAAAAGCAACCAGCTGCGATTGTCAAAATACCACGTAAGCGTGATCGATGAGTTGTATGAAAACCGCAGCGAGGAAGAACTGATTATTAAACTGGAAGAAAAGTATGAACAACTTCGGGCGTTTAATCGCATTAAAGAGATCCCCACACCGGCAAACCTCGATCATATATTGCGCCCCTACCAGGTTCATGGCCTGCACTGGCTGAATTACCTGCACGAAGTGAATTGGGGCGGCATCCTGGCCGACGATATGGGGTTGGGAAAAACTGTTCAGGCATTGTCATTCCTGCAACATTACAAGGACCAGCATGATCATTTGAATGCCCTGGTGGTTTGCCCGACCACGTTGATGTTCAATTGGCAGAATGAAATCAGAAAATTTACCCCGCTGCTTACCCACCTCATTCATCACGGAGGGGAAAGAACACATAATAAAGAAGAACTGGTACGCCCTAATATCATCATCACCACGTACGGGACCCTGCGCAGCGACATCAAACTGCTGATGGACATTCCTTTTGACTACGTCGTGCTGGATGAATCCCAGGCAATAAAGAATCCGTCCAGTAAGGTAACCAGGGCTGCCGGTTTACTCAATGCCAAGCATCGCTTATGCATGAGCGGTACTCCTCTGCAAAACAACACGTTTGATGTTTTTGCCCAAATGAATTTCCTAAATCCGGGTATGCTCGGGAGTGTTGAATTTTTCAGACAGGAATTTGCCATACCCATTGATAAACTTGGTGAACGTGACCGGAAAGAACACCTGAGAAAGTTACTGTTTCCGTTTATCCTGCGCCGGACAAAAGAGCAGGTTGCCAAAGACCTGCCGGAAAAGACCGAAACGATATTATACTGTGAAATGGAAGAGGAACAAAGGAAAATTTATGATGCCTACAGGAATGACTACCGCGATAAGATTTTAGGTACAATCGAAACCCAGGGGATTCAAAAATCCCAATTGACCATTTTACAGGGACTAATGAAACTCCGCCAGATATGCGATTCGCCGGCCATCCTGAACGAAGACGAAAAATACCCGAACCATTCCATAAAATTAGATGAACTCACCCGGGAGATTACAGAAAATATCGGCGACCATAAAGCGCTTGTCTTCTCGCAATTTTTGGGCATGCTCGCGCTGATCAAAGGCAAGTTGAAAGAGCTCAACGTCAAGTTTGAATACTTTGACGGCAGCACCGTGGCCACGGAAAGGGAACGGGCCATTCAAAGTTTTCAAAACGATGATAGCTGCCGAGTTTTTCTGATTTCGCTCAAGGCCGGGGGCGTGGGCCTGAACCTCACGGCAGCAGATTACGTGTACATCGTCGACCCCTGGTGGAACCCTGCGGTCGAGCAACAGGCGATTGATCGCACGCACCGCATCGGGCAAACGAAAAATATATTTGCATACCGGATGATCTGCAGGGATACCATTGAAGACAAGATCATCCAGCTTCAGGAAAAGAAACGGATGCTTGCCAAAGACCTGATTGCAGACGATGACGGTTTTGTTAAAAGCCTCTCAAAAGCCGATGTTGAGTATTTATTTAGCTAACTTGGTTTGGGATTCACCCAATCGGCAATGCATGTTGCCTCCAATACAACTTCGCTATACATATTGTTAAACACCAGCTATTTTAGCGGCAGCATTTCTAAACTTTTCAATGAAAAAGAATATTTTCATATGGGGGGCTTTGATCCTGACTGGTATATCCGGTGCCCTTGCCCAGCAGCCTGTAACGGGCTCCATCACGGGAAAATTAGTGGATACCGTCGGTAAACAGAATCTTTCCCAGGCTTCTGTTGCCGTACTGCAAAGTTCAACAGAAAAGCAAACCGCATTTTCAGTGACAGACCGGGGCGGCCAATTCATTATCCGCAACATCGCGCAGGGGGATTATCGGTTGCAGATTTCTTTTGAGGGCTATGAACCCATCACCAGAAGATTTTCCATAACCTCAGACAGCAACAGCAGCAGCATTGATTTCGGGATGATGTATATGAATCGGAGAAATGATTCCCTGAAAGAAGTTGTCATTGAACGACCACCGGTCCAGATTAAAAAAGATACTGTTGAATACAATGCCAGTTCATTCGCCGTAAAGCCAAATGCGGTCGCCGAAGACCTGCTGAAAAAGATGCCTGGCGTCCAGGTGGATAAAAGCGGAACCGTCACCGCACAAGGTGAAACGGTACAAAGGGTTATGGTAAATGGCAAGAGATTTTTTAGTGATGACCCCAAATTGGCCACAAGAAATTTGCCGCCGGACATCATCGACAAAATACAGGTATTTGATGATTTAAGTGACCAGAGCAAGTTCACCGGCATTGATGATGGCAACCGGGTAAAAACCATCAATATCGTCACCAAGAAAAACGCCCAGCAAGGTTATTTTGGAAAGCTGGTGGCGGGCGGAGGCACTGATGAAACCTATGATGAAAGCATCAATATGCACCGTTTTGATGGCAACCAACAAATCTCATTGCTGGGACAGGCCAATGACATCAACAAACAGAATTTCACCATCCAGGACGTTCTGGGAAATTCCGGCGGCCGCCGGGGCGGCGGCGGAGGTACGGCAGCAACCAATCAATTGAGCCCGAGCATTACCACGGTCTGGGCTGCAGGCGCCAATTACCGGGACAACTGGGGCCCGAATACGGATGCCTATGGCAGTTATTTCTTCAACAACCAGCACGTGGCAACCTATACCCAGGACACTTTACAAAAGCAATTTAACGGAGATTCAACCAACTACGGTACCGGCCACAGTACCTCCATTCAGCAAACAGAAAATCATCGCATTGCTTTCAATATTGAACATCGGTTCGACAGCAGCAACTCGCTCATTTTCAGGCCCAACATAAGTTTTCAGTCGACGACCCCCAAAGGATCGTCTTTTTCATCCGCCGCGGACAACAACCATCTGCCCGTCAATAGCCTGAACGGAAATTCCTCCAGCATCAACAGTGGGTTTAACATCAATAACGCCAACCTGCAATTCAGGCATAAATTCAAAAAACCCTTCAGAACGATTTCGCTTGACCTCAGCACGACTGCAAACGTGAATGACGGATATGGTTATCAGTATTCGGTGGACAGCCTGTACAAACTGGATTCCGTAAAGGTGATTAACCAGTATTATAATGATTCCCTGCACTCTTACACGGTAACCCCTACCCTGTCCTATACCGAGCCGGTGGGGAAAAACCAGATATTGGAATTCCGTTATAGTTATAATTACACGCACAGCAATACCATCGGCAACACGTATGACTATTCAGACACGACCAAACTATACAGCACCTTTGACAGTTTGTTCAGCAACTCCTATAAGTTTACTTCTCATTCCAGCAATTTTTCGCTGACCTATAGGATCCAAAGCCCTAATAAATTCAATTTATCCATAGGATCCGGCATCCAGTTTACGGAATACATCAGCGTGAATACAACCAAGAATATTACCGTCGCCCACAACTATATCAATTTTACGCCTACGGTAAATTTTCAATATAGTTTCTCCAATACCCAACGCCTGCGTATAAATTATATGGGCAGGACGGGACAGCCTTCGGCCTCACAGTTACAACCGCTGACGACTACGACTGATGACATCAATTTCCAATCGGGCAATCCCAACCTGAAGCCGCAGTTTACCCATAGCCTGCGTATGTTGTATGCCTCTTTTGATCCGGTATCACAGCATACTGTTTTTGCCACCATCAATGCAAGCACGACGCTGAATGACATTCAAAGTCTAAGTATACCCACTTTCAATGGAGGTGATTCGAGCACCTACGTGAATCTGAACGGGACCTATAATTTTTCTGGTTATTTCAATTATGGTTTTGCCTTAAAAAAACCAAAATCCAACCTCAATTTCATAACCAACGTCAATTATACCCAAAGTCAAAATTTGCTGGAGACAAGAGATTCCGCAAAAAACTATGCGATAGCGGTAAAGCACAATTACACCCGGAATACGACCTTGTCAGAAACGGTGTCCTGGACAACGAACATCAAAAAGAATTTTGACATGAATTTCAGTTATAACCCGGTGTATGTGATCGCCACCAATTCGATTAACCCCTCTTCAAATCAAAATTATTTCAAACAGATATTTTCTGCAGAATTCACCGCATACACCAACAGCGGCTGGCTGATCGCTGCAGAATTTGATTACACGTATTACAATACCTATGTTCCAGGTTATAATGTGAGCGCACCCATATTGACGCCCAGCATCGCAAAACAGCTGTTTAAGAAAAAGAATGGGGAGTTGCGTTTTACCGTCTTTGATGTTTTTAACAAGAATGCGTATGTGAGTAAATCTTCGGGCGCCAACGGCGTGGGCGGTTTTACGATTAATAAAACCAATGTGCTGAGTCGGTATGCATCACTCACCTTTACCTATAACCTGAATAACTTTGCGGGTTCCAATCAGAGAGGAATGCCGGGAATGTTTCGCCGCGGTGGAGGCGGCGGAGGCGGTGGAGGCGGCAGGCAACGTGATTTTTAATTGATTTTCATGCCTTTACGTATATAAAAACCGCACCTTTCGATGCGGCTCCAGCACATACATTGTGGTCTCAGAGGTAAGTGCTTATGCATTATTGCCATCGATTATTTGGATTTCTTGATGCGATAGTATGAGGGATTCCCGGCTATAGACTTTCCGTAAATGATGAGGGAGAAGATACTCCGGAAAAAGCAGGAGAAATTGGAAGACGGGCGATAAAAGTCCTTGTATATTTTAGCGTTGCGGGTGTCAAAATACAGGTTGCTCTTTTGCATGGTATTGGTTTTTTAAAACAACGATTTTTCCCGGTTTTTATTATGGGCTAAAACGGTAAGGGCTAAGTATTTTTGCTCTTGTACTTCATATTAAAATAGCTTAATATTGGTATAGCATTTTTTATGAAGCGCACCTCTCTAACCATCGTATTGCTTGCCATTTTTGCAATTTCTTTTGCACAGGGTGTGTTTTCCAACAAGACAATCACCGCGCTGGAAAAGGTGATACAGGATTATCCGAACCGGTTCAAGAATATCAAGGGCGCCATCCTCGTCGAAAGTCCCCAAACAACAGAATACAGCTCAACCATTCAGATCCCAGGCTCAAATTCTTGCGTCGTCACCCGGTACAATTCATCAAAAATGGAGGCGGACAGTTGGAGTTGTGTAGTGTTTGAAAACGAGGATTTCGTTCAGGTAAAAAATAAGTTTAAGGAACTCTTCGGCCAGATAAAAAACAGCATCGTAAAAATCGGTGGCGGCAAGCCGTTTATTTTAACCGGTCAGTATGCAGACCCTGATGAAGCCAAGAAATTTACTACCGTGCTCTTCGAATTGCTGCCTTCCGCAGGAGATATGAAAAATCTTAAGGTAGACCTTTCCCTCCAGTACGTCATCACCGGGTGGAAGATTTCACTCAGTGTGTATGACCGCGAAACCAAAGACGCAGAACAAAAAGAAATGACAAGGAATTGATTGATTTTTTCGCGCCCGTTTTCTACACCAGAAGCATGTAGCTTTTCAATACCGCCTCAATTTCTTCGAGCTTGAAGGGTTTGGAAATATAACTGTTCATTCCAGCTTCCAGGCATTTTTCCTTATCTCCTTTCATGGCGTCCGCTGTCAGTGCGATTATGGGAATGTTGCAGAAAGGTTCCGGCAGTTTGCGCATCAGCCTGGTGGTTGTATAGCCATCAATTTCTGGCATATTCACATCCATAAAGATCAGAACAGGCTCATATAAAGGCAATCCTTCAATAGCCTCCCTGCCGTTGCTCATTTGGATGATATCAAAACCCATGCGGCGCAATACTTCCGTTATCAGCAGCATATTGATGGGGTCATCATCTATCACCATGATGGGCGCTACCTGGGAAATTTTTTCAATGACAGGGAGCGAGGGATGCATTATTTCATTTTGCATCTGGGTTTCAAACAGCGATAACAAGGTAGAATGCAGCTCATGCAGTTTTACAGGCTTGGAAATGAACTTCTTTATCCCCGCCTTATCTGCTTCATTGTGATACATGTTCTTTTCGAGCGAAGAAAGCATCAGGATGAAGGGATGGTTGTACACATGATGATTGTCTTTGATGTTTTTTGCCAGTTCAATGCCGTCCATACCGGGCATGTGGTGATCGGTAATGACCAGATCGAAGGGCTGATTATTTTCAATGGCTGTTGAAATTTTTTCCAGCGCATCCATTCCCCCTGTTGCCGTTTCACACGCAATTTGGAAATGACTGAACATTTCCTGCATCAGGAAACGGTTGCTGCTGTTGTCATCGATCACCAGGACCTTATTGATCAAGGGTTTCTGTGGTAAAAGTACTTCGGATTGTTCGTTGGCAATTTCCAGTGCAATCTTCAGCGTGAAGGTGCTGCCGTCTCCGGGTTTGCTATCAACAATCAACTGTCCTCCCATCAATTCCGTAAGGCTTTTGGAAATGGTGAGCCCAAGGCCGGTGCCACCATATTTTCTGGTGGTCGAGTTATCGGCCTGGGTAAAACTTTCAAATATTTTTTGCAATTTTTCTTCCGGAATTCCGATGCCTGTATCCTTCACCTGAATGGCTAGGTTCAAAAACTTCTTGTCCTCCCGGTAGTACATATCACCGGCCTTTTCTATGGATACGAGGATCTCGCCTTCCTGTGTAAATTTGATTGCATTGCCCAACAGGTTTACGATGATTTGCCGGATGCGCACCGGATCGCCAAGGAACTGCGAAGGAAGCGTAGGCTCTACCCGGTAAAGCATCTCCAGTTTTTTTTCATATGCTTTCACGGTAAGGATATCAATCGTTTCTTCTATCAATTCATCGAGCTTGAATAAAGTGCTTTCAATAAATAATTTGCCTGCTTCGATCTTAGAAAAGTCCAGGATGTCATTAATGATTTCCAGCAATCCATAGGCAGAACGCTTCACATTCTGCAGGTAATCGCGTTGCGTTTTCTGTAATTCCGTGGTTAACACCAGGTCTGTGAATCCTATGATGCCGTTCATCGGCGTCCGCAGCTCGTGACTCATATTTGCCATGAATTCACTTTTTGCGTGACTGGCAGATTCAGCCATTTCTTTTGCTTTTATCAATTCGGTCTCAATTTCTTTTCTTTCAATGGCCCCGGCCAGGGATGATGCATAAGACCTCAAGATGGAAAATTCGGATTCCACCCATTCCCTCTCTTCTTTGCATTCGGCAAAACCCACGCAACCCCACAACGTATCCCGGACAAAAATGGGCATCGATAAATTGGCCAGCACGTGATTTTGTTCGAAAATTTCCTGCAGGTTCGTATCCGTTTCTGTTTTGGTGTAACTTATATATGGCTGATTTTTTTGCAGCACGTCCACGATTTTTTGAATCTGCTCAAAGGGAATGTTCTGTTTTTCATCTGCGGCTACATAATCCTCCACGTCATCGTTCCATTCGTACATTTCACTCGCCACCCGCGATTGCATGGTTTCATTAAAATGATAGCGGTAAAGATAGATGCGGCTTACCATGGCTTTGCTACCCAAAACCTGCACCGATTCCTTTATCGCCTCGGTCAAATTGTTATTGATAAGCAGCGAATGCGTGGCTTCCGCGACGGCATGCAACAACTGGTCTTTTTTCTTGAGCTTTTCGTGAATGTTTTTTTGTTCGGTGATGTTGCGCGAAGTGCAAATGAGTTTAATTACCTTGTTATTATCAATGGTGGGTTTCACAATGGTTTCCAGCCATACGTATGACCCTTCTTTTTTAAACATCCGGTAGCGGATGATGATGCTTTCATCGCTGGAGAAATCCATTTCGTTTTCCGCGGGGAAAAATTTGTACCGGTCTGCGGGGTGAACAAATTGCAATATGGATCGGCCGATTACGTCATCGACTTCATAGCCCAGGGCCGAAGTCACGGAAGGGGAAATGTACCAGATTGTCCCGTCGGCGGCGTGTACACTGATGATGTCCCCTGAATTTTCTGCGAGTAGCCTGAATTTTTGCTCGCTGTTAAGCAGGGCATTTTCCGACTCCTTTTGTTGTGTGATATCCTGCGCAACCCCAAAGGAAGTGTGCAGGTTCATCGTTTTTCCTTTTACAGAAATATAGCGCATCCAACCATGGTTGGTAATCACCCGGCAGGTAAATGAAAACTCATAATCTTTTGTTTCTTTATTGGCCAAAACGTCTTTAAATTCTTTTTTGATCTGTGATAAATTTTCTGGCACAATAAACTTGTCCAAAAAATCTGACAGCAGGAAAGTATCTGTTGGCTCCTCTATCGATAGCAGCGCTTTGAATTCTTTGCTTAACTTAATTTCTTCTGTAGCAAGATCCAGTTTCCAGGAACCCATTTTTGCATAGGTCATGGCATAGGATAACGTCTGGATGGCTTCTTCTTTTATATCCTGCGACATCACCTTATCGGTAACATCGAGACCGATGGCCTGGATTTCGCTAACCTCGCCGAGGTCATTGGTTAGTGCCAGGAATTCCCATTCCGTCCATAAGAACTGGCGGGTATTCCCGATAGGCTTTTTGATGAGCAGTTTGGCGATCCTGCCGGGGTTTTTCCAGCAATCGTCAGCCACTTGCTGGCAACGTACCATGTCTTTTGGAAAAATTGTTTCGTAGAAGAACTTATTTTTTAGTTCTTCATCGGTATGCTGAAAGGTCTTTTTAAAGGAGGGATTGGCATAGGTAAAATTCCCAACCCTATTGATGCGTACAACATAATTGGTTTGGGAATGCAGGATTGACGTCAGGTACTTTTTTTCCAGCAGCAATTCATTTTTGGCTTTCTTCAGCTCATTGTCGCTTTTTGTACCTTTTTTAAAAGCCGGTTCCAGCACCAGGATAATCAGGCAGACGATCGCAACGATGAGAGAAATGAGTTTGCCGATTTCTATGTTAAATTCTTCCTTGCTTTTTTGGACGGCGATAACCCCGTACAACTCCGAAATCTGACTCATCACCGGTAAATATTTTTCTTCATTGTACAATAGCTGGTTGAGGTAAAGTTTCCGGTTTATTCTGATCAGCGTGGTGTCTGTTCCTGCCAATTCATGCGATATCGATGCCAGGCCCTGATAGAACGATTGCGACGATGAAAATAATAACCGGATTTGAAGTACGGGTTCAGGAACAGGAAGCTGGGCAGCCTCGACCTGCTTCTTCAATTCCTCGTTGTTCTCTTTGAAAATCAGCAATTGCTTTGAGATGGAATCTTTGTAAACCCCGGCCTGTTCTGCACTCAGCGCCCCGCTCAACAACAAAGCATCGCTCTTGGCGATGGACTGGCTGACGGTTTGCTGATGTTCGGAAATGCCTTTTGCTTCCCTGAGTTGCTCGTTTTCGTTTGATGTCGAATGGCTGAGGTAATAACCAAAAAAGTTAAATAGCAATACCAGTGAAAAAAGAATTACAGAAATACGGATGAGTTTTCTAAAGGGGCTTTTCATTACTTCATGGGGATTGGGTCTCAGATATAACGAAAAACCACTATTTTAATTTCAGTGGCCACTGACTTTTTACGTATTTTATGACAGGACTAATGGGTTATACTAATAATCGATGGTTTGTTCTTCCATGCTTTCGGGGATTTTTCTCCATTCATACTGCTGGTTACGCAATTGAGGCTCGAATCCTGCCTCCCGGATGGCCTCCTGGATACCCCTGGCCGTAAACCGGTGAGGAGCGCCTGCCGCACTCACCACATTTTCTTCCAGCATGATGCTTCCGAAATCGTTTGCTCCAGCATGAAGACACAACTGTGCCGTCTGTTTCCCCACCGTCAACCAGGAAGCCTGGATGTTTTTTATGTTGGGAAGCATGATGCGGGAGATCGCAATCATCCTGATGTATTCTTCCGGTGTAGTGAGGTTATGGATGCCGCGTATTTTTGCCAGCATGGTGTCGACATCCTGAAAGGTCCACGGGATATAGGCCAGAAAGCCTTTGGCCCCTTCCGGTTTTTCAGCCTGGACTTGCCGGAGCTTATCCAAATGCTCAAATCTCTCCCGGACGGTTTCCACATGTCCAAACATCATGGTGGCCGACGTGGTAATATTGAGTTTGTGCGCTTCACGCATGATGTCAAGCCATTCCTGGGCGCTGCATTTCCCCTTGCTGATCAGTCTTCTGACCCTGTCCACCAATATTTCTGCCCCTGCCCCCGGCAATGAATCCATGCCTGCTTTTTTCAATGCCATGAGGACGTCCCGGTGACTCATTTTTTCAAGTTTGCAGATATGAGCCACTTCGGGTGGGCCGAGCGTATGAAGCTTTAGCGAAGGATACAAATCCTTTAGCTGACTAAAGAGGGAAGTATAAAAACTTAATCCCAGGGCAGGGTGATGGCCTCCCTGCAACAACAACTGATCGCCGCCCCAGCGGAACGTTTCTTCTATTTTTCTTTTGTACGTGTCGATATCTGTTATATAGGCTTCCGGATGCCCGGGGATACGGTAAAAATTGCAAAACTTGCAGTTGGCAATGCATACATTGGTCGTGTTTACATTTCTGTCGATCTGCCAGGTAACTTTTTGGTGGGGTACCTGCTTTTTTCTCAGCTCGTCGGCAACATACATAAGCTCTGCGAGCGGAGATTCATTGAACAAAAGCATTCCTTCATCAATGCTTAAAAACGCTCCGTCCAGCGCGCTGTGGTATAAATCAGATAAATTCATTTTTCTTGATTAGAACCACAAATTTACAAAGCAAAAGCCAATTACAGATTTTGACAAGTGGCAGCGGCCGGCAAAGGAATTTATGGTATATTTAAAGGCGGAAATCTGTATTTTACTACCAAGCTGAACCTAACGAACGCTGCGTGAATAACATTAAAACCATTTTGAAAAGGTACTTTCTCGGATTTTTTCTCATAATCACCGTAGCAGTCTCCTGCAACGACGCCAGCGCCCAGGAGGAGTTTATTCCGCCCCCGAGCAGGCTCCTGACCAGTTTTCCCTTTCGTATGCTGACCGGGGGAATAATTTTAATTAAAGCCCGGCTGGGTGATTTTCCAGATACCTTAAACTTTATTCTGGATACCGGGAGCGGTGGCATTTCCCTGGATTCGACCACCTGCCTGTATCTGAACATTCTGTCGCAACCCTCAGATAAAACCATCAGGGGTATTGGCGGAATCAGAAAGGTAAGTTTTGTCTTCAACCAGACCCTGCATCTGCCAAACCTGGTGGTCAGCGATTTAAATTTTCACATCAGTGATTATGACATCTTAACAAGTGTGTATGGAGAAAAGATCGATGGCATTATCGGCTATAGTTTTTTTTCCAAATACATTGTAAAAATCAATTATGACAGCCTGAAAGTGGAGGTGTTTACCAATGGTACAATCAAATATCCCAGAGGCGGATACCTGCTTCATCCCTTTTTTGTGGGGCTTCCTGTCCAGGGTGCCCGCGTAAAGGATGCGGCTGATATCTTTGCCAGATTTTATTTTGACACGGGTGCCGGTCTTTGTTTGCTGCTGTCTTCTGATTTTGTTTCCGACAGCGCATTATTCAATAAGAAAAAGAAAAAACCGGTTTTTACCGAAGCGCAGGGATTGGGGGGAAAGACCATGATGCAATTGAGCACGGTAAAAGACTTCCGCCTCGGCCCCTATCATTTTAGAAACGTTCCGGTAAATATATTTGACGATGAATACAATGTGACCTCTTATCCTTCTCTGGGAGGACTTTTTGGAAATGATTTGTTGCGCAGGTTTAACCTCATCCTCAATTATGAACACCGGGAGATATTTATGATTCCCAATAGCCATTACCACGATCAATTTGATTATTCGTATACAGGGCTCGGCATGTATTGGATAGATGGTGCAGTGCGCGTGGTGGATATCATGAAAGATTCTCCGGCTGAAAAAGCCGGATTTAAGGAAGGAGATATTGTGATCTCCGTGGGCAACAACATCAGCAATAACATTCAGGCTTATAAAAACCTTCTTCAAAATGTCGGGGATAATGTCGAGGTCATCGTAAAGAGACCAAATGGCCTGAAAGAACTGTACCTCAAAGTAAAAAGCATTTTTTGATTTCTTTAAGGGATAGTTTATCAACTCTTTTATATTTTGCATTTCCTTTTAAAAAACCGGTATGATACATTTTGAAAAATTTCAATTGGCAAACGGATTGCGCGTGCTGGTGCATGAAGACTTTTCTACGCCGGTTGCCGTGCTGAACGTTTTGTATGATGTGGGCGCAAGGGATGAAAGCCCGGACAAAACGGGATTTGCCCATTTGTTTGAACACCTGATGTTTGGCGGCTCTGTCAACATCGCGGATTTTGAAACACCGCTGCAAATGGCAGGAGGCGAAAACAACGCCTTTACCAC
>Ga0206902_10002_pt1 | contig 92276 bp, 82 predicted proteins | sample Alteio_BWOrgHeat_44_FD_153242 | JGI IMG/M metagenome (GOLD analysis project Ga0206902, IMG submission 153242) | Enriched cells from forest soil in Barre Woods Harvard Forest LTER site, Petersham, Massachusetts, United States -... | ecosystem: Environmental > Terrestrial > Soil > Temperate forest >... | reverse complement strand
AACAAGATTTAAATACTATTGTTACAGAAGCTAAACAGGATGTCCAGGCGCTGACATCTCTCCCTGAATGGGAAGCCTTTAAAGCCAAAATTCTCGGCTCCCATGGCTCTCTTACACAACTTGCTAAGGGTATTGCCAAACTTCCCACAGCTGAACGCCCTACAATTGGTAAACTTGTGAATCAGGCCAAAAACGAACTTGAATCGCTTTTAGAGGTTTCTAGAGAAAAATTAGAGTCCGAAGCTCTTCAGAAAAAACTAGGCCCTGTAGTTGACTTTACCCTCCCCTCTCCCGATGGATCAGGCACTTTTCACCCCCTTACTCAAATCCGTAATAAAGTTATCGCTTCCTTTCGAAAAATAGGCTTCTCCATTGCAGAAGGCCCTGAAGTCGAAACCGAATGGTTTTGCTTCGATGCTCTCAACACCCCTGAGGATCACCCTGCACGCGATGTCCAGGACACCCTCTTCTTGCCTGTCGATGCTAAAGTTGCTAATATTTCTAGAAAACAGAATGAACGGTTTATCCTCCGAACCCACACCTCTAACGTTCAAATTCACACCCTCCTTAAGGAATCCCCTCCTTTGCGTATTATTTCCCCTGGTAAAGCCTTCAGACGTGATAACGTTGATGCCACGCATAGCGCTAATTTCCATCAAATCGAAGGCCTTTGCATCGATAAGGATGTTTCCATTAAAGATTTTAAAGCTGCTCTCGATTTCTTGATCCATGATCTCTTTGGGAAAGACGTTCAAACACGTTTGCGCCCTAGCTTTTTCCCCTTTACAGAACCTAGTTTTGAAATGGATCTTTTTTCTCCCAATCTTGGGAAACTCAGCAACCGTTGGGTCGAACTGATGGGATGTGGTATGATTGATCCACAAGTTCTCATCAACGTGAACTTAGATCCCTCTATCTGGTCCGGTTATGCTTTTGGCTTAGGGATCGAACGCCTCGCTATGTTCCTCCTTGGCGTAGACGACATTCGTTACTTCTACCAAAATGATCTCCGCTTTCTTGCACAATTTAATTAAAAAATGAAAATCAGCTTAAAATGGCTTCAACAATATTTGCCTTCTACCATTTCAGCTAAAGAACTTGAACATATCCTCCCTAATATCGGGCACGAAGTAGATGCTATTCAAACTTTCGGTCTCCCTCTCCTGCCCAATGTCGTCGTTGGCCAGATTCTTGAAAGCAATCCTCACCCAAGTGCTGAACGTCTCAGCGTTTGTAAAGTAAAAGTACATCCCTCTGAGGAACCTTTACAAATCGTTTGCGGAGCTAAAAACTACAAAGTCGGTGACTACGTCCCTATAGCCCTTGAAGGCGCTTGCCTTCCTGGAAATTTTAAAATCCAAAAATCTAAACTCCGCGGTGTTGATTCCTTTGGCATGATGTGCAGTCCACGGGAACTCGGCTTAGGAAACGATCAAGAAGGCCTTTTTATACTGCAAGATCCACCTCCCATCGGCGCCCCTATTAATCAAGCATTTCCAGATAATGATACTATTCTAGATATCGGCCTTACCGCTAATCGAGGCGACTGCATGAGCCATCTTGGCATCGCTCGTGAATTGGCTGCTTATTACGATACTGAAGTCCTCCAGCCAAAAATCCAACACCCCATTCCCTTCGAGCCCTCTTTACAAAAAAATTCACCACTAAAGGGTCTCGCTGTTGAATCTCCCAATTGCCCCCTTTTTACTACCTCTTTTATCAAAGGGATAAAAATTGCCCCTAGCCCTGCATGGCTTCAAAAAGCCCTTCAATCCGTCGGCATGCGTTCCATCAATAACGTTGTAGATATTACCAACTGGGTGATGCTTGAAACGGGCCAACCACTTCACGCTTTCGACCTTGCTAAAATCAAAGGCCATAACCTTGTTGTACGCCAAGCTAAACCCAATGAAGTCATTACCACTCTCGACAATAAAAAACGAACACTTCAGCCTTTTATAACCGTGATTGCCGATAGCGAACGCCCTCTTGTTATTGCCGGCATCATGGGTAGTATCGATGCTGAAGTCGATAACTCAACTATCGACATCGTCCTCGAAAGCGCCTCTTTTAAACCTTCTGCTATCCGGCACACCGCTCGCGCTTTGGGTCTCAATACCGATAGCGCCCAACGTTTCATGAGAGATGTTGACCCACAAGCCATCTTCTATGCTGCTAATCGTGCGATCGATCTTATTCTCCAAATTGCAGGCGGAGAAGTTATTACTCCCTCTACTGCTATCGGCAAACCACACCGAGAACCTCAGACAATTACCCTTGATCCTTCTTACATCCAAAAGGTTTGTGGTTTTCCCGTTCCTGAAGCATCAATCGAAAATATTTTTCGCCGTCTTAACTTCACCATCCAAAAAAATCATCAACACTGGTCAGTCACTATTCCTACCTACCGCGCCGAAGTTCACAGACCCATTGATCTCGTTGAAGAATTTCTACGCATCTATGGAACCGATAAAATACCTGATAGCCCTGTTACCTTAAAAGGACTCCACCGCACCGACCATCCAATTGCAGCTTTTAATCAAAGATCCACCTGCTACCTCGCCAGCCACCATTTTAACGAATGCTATCACTATAGCCTTCGCAGTCAAAACGAACTCCAAACGCTTTTTGATAACGATCTTCTTGCTACTTGTGCGCTCGCTAACCCCCTCACTTCTGATTACTCTCACCTGCGCCCCTCCCTCTTACCAGGACTCTTTGACGCCTTTCGACTCAACCAAAATAATGGCGCTTCCCCCGAACGCCTCTTTGAAGTTGGTCGTGTATTCCGCAATCTCAATAACCAAACCTATGAAAGACCACTGTACAAATCGCTTGAGCGAGAGGAGTGCAAGGAATCACGGAGCACAAACACCGAGCGTACACACGTACGTGAGGTGTTGAGCACCGGAATGACACAGCAATCCTCCGCTCAAGTAGAGTTGCACAGTGGTCTTTGCGAAGTCCTCTCCGTTGCTTTTATCATTGCACAAGAACCCACTCAGCGTCATTGGCTTAAACGCACGGAAGTTGATTTTTTTAAAATCAAGAGCCTTCTCCTCCAAATTGCTGATTTTGCTGGCATAAATACGAACACACTTCTTTTTTCAGGTATCACTGAAAGTAAACTGTTTCAAAACAACCATGCCGCATCTGCCGGCAACCTTGCTAAAGATAATTTTCAACTGAATTGCGGTCTTGCCGATTTAAAATTAACCAAACATTGGGGCATCACCCCCCCACTACTGTGCGCTGAAATCTTCATTCTACCGACTCTTCTTTCAAGCCCCCCCACTCTCCACCGCTTCCAACCCTTTAGTCACTTTCCTACTTCCTCAAAAGACATCGCCATGATCATCGACAACGCCCTGCCTACAGAAACTGTTCGTCAAACACTTCTTAAGCTTGCACACAAAGCTGTAGGCGATGCTTTTTCTGTCGAAACCATTTCCATTTTTGACGTATATCAAGGCTCAGAGCTCCCCCCCCATAAGAAAAGTTTAGCTTTCTCGCTTACTTTTAGGGCCTCCGATCGTACATTGACCGATGAAGAAGTCATGAATGCTTTCAATCAACTACGATCCCTCATCAAAGAATCTACTGACTTCGAAATTCGCACAACTTAATTTTTCCCTTTTATATGCCAACCCAAAAAAAACTCAAAAAAACATCAGCACCCCCACCAATACCAAAGGCAAAAGGGCTGCTAATTACCTTCGAAGGCCCCGAAGGTAGCGGAAAATCTACCCAACTGAACCTCCTTGCCAAACAACTTGAAAAACAAGGTTGTGGCTGCAATCTTCTTATTACACGCGAACCAGGCGGCACTGCAATCGGCGAAGAAATCCGCCATCTACTTAAACACGCTGCAACAAACCATAATATGTGCCCCGAAACTGAGCTACTCCTCTTTGCTGCTAGTAGGGCACAACTTATTAGAGAAGTCCTGGCCCCAGCCCTAAGCAAAAGTAGCATCGTTTTATGCGACCGCTTTATTGATTCTACGACCGTCTACCAAGGCGCTGCTCGCAATCTTCCTAAAAAAATCGTTCAAGTAGTTAATGATTTCGCTGCCAATACCCTTACCCCTAACTTAACCATCCTTTTAGACGTTCCCATCGAAATCAGCCTCCACCGTATCAATTCCCGTAAAAACACCTCGCTTGATCGCATTGAAAAAGAAACTGTCGATTTTTATAAACGTATTCGCAGTGGATATTTAACACTTGCGAAATCTTCCCCAGAACGTTTTCTTGTTATCAATGGAACTCAAGATGAACACACTATCGCACAGCACATCTGGGCAGTTGTCAAAAAACGATTCTTTTGATAGACTCCTTCAGTTTCTTCAAAAAACTATTTCCAATAACCGCTTCCCTCACGCCATTCTTTTCCATGGCCCAAATCTTAATGCTCTTGAGTCGCTTGCTTACACACTTGCTGCAGAACTGTTAAAATCAACTACAAAGACCGCTGTACACCCTGACTGCTTTGCCCTACGCCCAACTAATAAAATGCGTCAAATTAGTGCTGAAGACACCCGTGAGCTCATTTCCAATATTCAGAAAACGCCTTCTCTAGCAAATGGTAAAGTCGCCATTATTTATGAAGCCGATCGCATGCACTTGGCCGCCGCTAATGCTTTCCTTAAAACCTTGGAAGAACCTCCACTCAATACTTACATTTTCCTCTTAACCAATCACCCTTACCGGCTCCTCGAAACCATCCGCAGCCGCTGTATGGCCCTTTACCTCCCTACCCGTCCAGAACCCCTTGAGCACCCTCTTTGGCTCAATTGGACCTATGATTATCAAAACTGGCTTAGCCTTGCTTCCAGCACCAAATCTCATCCCGTCCTCCTTATCACATCACTTTATACCCTCATCGCCACTTTCGAATCCCTTCTCAAAAACCTTTCAGATACTCATTGGGAACTGGCTCAAAATAGCCTTCCTTTTTCTCTAACAGAAGAAGAAACTCTTGCTCTTAAAACTTCCTTCCAAAAATCACTTCGCGATCAACTCTTCACCAATATTGCACATGTTACTCGCAACTTCGTTTTCAATAACCCAGAACCAGCGCTTGTCACAAAACTCACTCTCTTGATCGAGAAATTTGAACACCTTACCTCCCTCCTTGACGTCAACTTAAACGAATGCGCTTTGTTGGAATCCTTCCTCCTTTATTCCCTCCGTATATGGAACAAACCACCTGTTATATCCTCTATCGCAACTACCTAATGCAAACAACCACTCAAGATGCTTACGCAAAATTAAATCTCTTTTTAGCTGTCACTGAACTCCGTCCAGACGGGTTTCATAACTTAGTAAGCCTATTTGTCCGTCTTAGTTTAAAAGACCGCATCACTCTAACCTTTAACGACCGCCCTTCCGAAGACGCATTAACTTCCAATTCCCAAGAAATTCCACTCAACAAGAAAGACAACTTAGTTTTAAAAGCCTCCGCTCTCTTTCGCAAAGTTTATCCATTCAAAGAACATGTTCATTTCCATTTAGAAAAAAACATCCCCGTTGAAGCTGGGCTAGGCGGAGGAAGTTCAAATGCAGTTGCTACCCTCCTAGCTCTTAATAAAAGCTTTGGTAACCCCCTCCCTCAAGAAACCCTCCGCAACTTAGCAACTCAATTAGGATCTGATTGTCCTTTTTTTGTTGAAGGGTATCCCGCTATCGTCAGGGGGCGTGGTGAAATTATTGAAAAAGTTCCTACTGAAGTCAAAAATGCTTTGGCAGGCAAATCTTTGCTCATTTTTAAGCCTAATTTTCCTGTTTCAACTCCATGGGCCTATAACGAACTTAGAAAAGATCCTCATCTCTATTTGCCTGACCTTCAAGCAGAAACACTCCTCAAAGAATTCCAAGCAACTTTAGTTAAAGAAAAAGACTTCCCAGCCTGCCTAGCAGTCAACAGCTTTGAAAAAGTCGTTTTTAAAAAATTTAGAGCCCTTCGCCAACTTTCTAAGGAATTAAAAGAGCATTTTAATGTCGTTTGCCATTTATGTGGAAGTGGGAGCGCTTGTTACTGCTTTATCGATGAACGAACAAGTTATAAAGAACTCACTCAATACATCCAACATCGCTTAGGCTCAAATACCTTTTGTTCCCAAGTTGAAATTCTTGCATAATTGTGTATTCTTTAAATGATTTATATTGAATAAGTTCTCTGCCTTTACAAAATCACATTTGAATTTGTACTTTTATTACGACTATTAATACTACAGGAATAATACCGGCTAAAATGACAACCCATCAAAACCTCGGAAAACTTGTGCTACAAGGAATTCCAGCAGCTCCAGGGATTACCCATGGACCTGCCTTTGTATTCTTGCAAAAAGAACTCGAAATTCCTTTATACGAAGTTGGCAAACACCAAATATCTTCCGAAATTAAACGTTTCGAAGAAGCTATTATTGCCACCAAAAAACAAATTATCAATTTGCGTAAAACTGTAGAAAAAACGTTTGGAGAACAAGAGGCTCAAATTTTCGATTCTCACCTGTTTATTTTACAAGATAAAGCATTAATCGAAGAAACAAAAAAAGAACAAGAGCGATCTTCTTACAACATTGATTACTGCTTTCACACAATTGCCAAGCGCCACATACAAGACTTTAGTAACATTAACGATAAATATATTCGAGAACGCTTAGCAGATATTTACGACGTCGCTAAAAGAGTGCTTGCTAACTTATTAGGCCATAAAGAACAGGGTGTATTAGCTTTTACCGAACAAAAAATTATTGTTGCTGATGATCTTTCCCCCTCTGATGTTGCCGAAATACGCGGAGAAAGTGTCTTAGCCGTTATTACAAATAGTGGAAGTCGTACAAGTCACTCCGTTATTATGGCTAGATCCCTACAAGTGCCATCCGTCGTAGGTCTTCACAATGCTACAGCACAAATTACAAATAATGACTATTTAATCATTGATGGTTATGAAGGTACTGTAATTGTTAATCCTTCACCAGAAGTACTTGCTAAATATGAACGCATTAAACGCGATAAATTACATCTACAAGAAATTTATGAGTCCATTTCTTCCCTCCCCTCCAAAACCACAGACGGGCATAGAGTCTCTCTCATGGTAAATATCGGCAACTTACAAGACATTAAGAAACTACACACCACTAGTTCAGATGGAATAGGTCTTTTAAGAACAGAGTCTATTTTCTTAGAAATGAGCAAGTCTCCTTCGGAAGAAGAACAATTCAAAATCTACCAAAATATTGTACAAGGCATGAACCCTCTTCCCGTCACCATTCGCACCCTCGATATCGGCGAAGATAAACGCCTTGGAAACCTTTTACTTCGTGAAGATGAAAACAACCCCTTCATGGGCCTACGCGCCATTCGCTTCTCGCTTGAAAACATTGAACTCTTTAAAACGCAGCTCAGAGCCATTCTAAGAGCTAGTGCTTTTGGAAAAACTTTATTAATGTATCCTCTCATCACAGGCGTTCAAGAACTTGTCCAAGCCAACAAAATCCTAGAAGAGGTTAAAAAAGAACTAAAAGCCCACAATTTGCCATTCGATGAACATATTGAAGTCGGCATCATGATCGAAACACCCGCTGCTGCAGAAATTATCGACTTACTTGCCCCTCACTGCGCATTCTTTAGCTTAGGCACCAATGACCTTATTCAATATCTATTAGCCGCAGATAGAAATAACGACCGCATTGCCTATCTCTATCAGCCCCATCATCCCGCTGTCTTACGCACCCTTAAGAAAATTTTTACAGCTGCTAAAGAAAAAGGCATCAAAATCACTGTCTGCGGAGAAATGGCAGCCGACCCCCTTTATATTCCTTTGCTACTCGGTTTAGGGGCAGATGCTTTAAGTGTTACTCCTGGATCCATTCCAGAAATCAAACATACTATCCGCACCCTTGAATTCAAAGACGCAACAAATTTCACCCAAGCCATTCTTCAAGAAACCAATCCAACTATCATTATTGAACTGCTTCGTGATTTTTATTTTCAAAACATTGGAAAAAGTTTCACGGAATAGACTTTCTGAAACACTCTGTCTGTAAAAAACTAGCTAACAATAATTCTTTACCCGACAGTAACTGTTTCACACTGATCCTCTAGGGGTTGTAAGATCTTTTTACTATCCCAGGATTTTGTAGTCCCATTGTATTCAAGTAATAAAGATTCACCATTAATACCGGAATATTTAATTCCCTTAAATCGCTCTGTACGATCATTGAAGATTTTTTTGTTATACCCTGCATAACCCAGATAATTTTGATAATAAACTACAAATTGTTTTTCCTTCACTAGTTGTGGGATAGCTCTGATTAAATCATCTAGGTTATTAATTTCATAATCTCCAACACGCGTTATCTTCAAATAATAAACATCATCTGCATTATTAACATACATGCAAGGAATGGAATAAAAGTCGGAATTTTTATTAACGTTCATAACACATACTTCAGATGCATTAATTCCCGTTAGAAGTGTGGTAAAATCATCGGCCTCATAAAAAACTGTTCCTTCAAAAATTACCATTCTTCTTACTTCATTTTTATACAAATCATAAACGGGTATATCACTTTCCATGAGTTTCCCAGAACGATAAATCTGCAGCGTTATCTTATCAGACTTGGCATTGTTAATAGTATATTGCAACTCATAAAGGTTTGGACCGATTCTTCTGCCATCAATACTCCATATTACATCCCCTGATCTTAAGAATTTTACTGCAGGAGTGCCAGACACAACACCGCTAACCATTATACCTTTATTCAAAGCATCGGGGAAATCCGATAAATATTGAGTGACCTCAGTTTCTGGAAATGACAGAAAACGGTTAGCCTTATCAAGGGACATATATGTGAAAATCGCCCCTATATCTTTTCTAATCGGAATTTGATTATTTTTAACAGCAGCTAGAGCTTCTAGCAGGTAAGCAGATGGTAAGGCATAAGCATAAGTCTTATCTCCCTCACAATGGATTGCTATTACTTCACCATCAGTATTAATAATCGGCGATCCACTGGATCCCCCCTCTTGTATTTAAGCTAATTCTGAGCGACTGGTTTGAAAAGAATTCGTCAGCTGTTTCGTGAACGCTGCTTATTAGGCCGCTTTGTACGGAAAAACCTGTCCTCCATTATTGCCTATTATGCTAACACTTTCATTTAGTTTAGGAAATTCACCTTGAAGCTTAAACTCAATAACGCCGGTCGGGATTTTTTCTGGATCAACCTTTAAGAAAGAAAAATCTTGAATGGGGTCACTATAAAGCAAACTTGTTTTAACTTCCTTACCATTAAAAAAATTCACATAAGTCTCGTTTACCTCAGCATTGTTTACAACATGCTTATTGGTGACTAAAATTCCTATCTTCTTATCGACAACAAACCCTGTGGCCGTACTTTTTCCACCCTTATCATATGGAGAGTAAATAACTCTGTTATCTATGTTTACTACGCCCTTTTTCCATGTTTTTACATCCTTAATTTCTTCTTGGGCAAAACAATAAGTATTTACATAAAATACTAGTAATGATACTATCTTTACAACAGTTTTCATATATGTTATTTTCTAATACTAAATTCTGTTTTTAACTAAACAATCAAAAATACTCTTATTTTTTAATATGTCAAATACATGACTTCCTGAAACACTTTGCCTGTAAAAAATAACCCAACAACAACCCTCCACCTGTCAACCAAGCCGTTAACAAAAGACCAAAGAAAAATTGAAAAACTACCTCATCTACGCTCCCTTTAATCAAAAACCCTGCCCAAAACAAAAGAACAACCCCCAGCGCTACTCCTATCAAATCGAATATACGTTGTCGCATATTTCTAGAAACTTCTTCTAGCGAAGAAATCTTCGCGCCCAATCGCATCCACCATCCTAAATAAGCCCCAGTCAACACTCCCAAACCTAAATAAGGCGTGGGCATTTTCCAACCATTTGGTATAAAACTCATTAAGATCAACCCAATCCCTATTAAAATTATAAATGAATATCCAACATGTTGTTTCACCCACTGAGATCTGAAAAAATAGTTAAATCCCACAAGACTTAAACCCGCAAATAATACAGCTGCTGGAATATCCCTAGGGTAATGATAACCTTGATAAACAAGTCCTACGCCTACCCCTGTTAAGAAAATCCCAAGAACTATCCAAAACCATTTATAACGATAGCGCCAAGCTATCCATCCCCACATCGCAAATGCTAACTGCATATGCCCACTAGGGAAAGCCCAACCACTTTTTCCAAGCGCTGGTGGCAAAGGCGCTTGGAAAATTGACTTCAAAAAACGATTAAAAACAAGAGTGAATGCAATAATGACAATCACTTCCCCAAACAGCTTGCGATTAATAAAAAGATATCCAATCACCACTACAATAAGTATGGGATAAATGTGCGTTAAGAAAAGACATCCCTTGGTAAACACATCGAGCCAGCTATTAGGCACGCTTTGCATAGGATACTTTATTAAAAGGAATACTTTTTCTTATGGTCGATCCACCGCTCTATTTTTTTAATAACCCATGTCTCTTCATGACCATCAATATCAATTGTTATTTTATCCTCCGTTACCTTGTATAACAATTTCTGTGCAAGCGGCGTTTTGTAAGAAAGTATATTCTTTTCAGGATGACTATCCCAAGCCCCCAAAATAGCATATTCAAATGTCTTACCAGAAGAAAGCTGAGCAATTTGTACAATTGAACCGACAGAAACCTTGTCCTGAGCGGCATCAGAAAAATCTGTCACCCTAGCATGTGCAATCTCTGATTCCAATAAAGCTTTCCGAGCAAATAGCATATCCTGATCCTGTCGCGCCATTTTGTACTCTGAATTCTCACGCAAATCACCATGCTCACGAGCAACCGCAATTGCTTCTTTATTTTCAGGAATCTTTTGATTGATAAGAATTTCGTACTCCTTCTTCCGAAGCCCTAAACTAAATCCAGAAACTAATAGCTTCTCAGCTTCTTGAATCGCATTCCCTGTTATCAGTGTTTGAACCGATGGGAATTGTTTGATAAAGCGCGCTAAAATTGACTTCTTCGTTAAGTTCTCAAACCCTTGGTTAAGGAGTAAACGATGTGCTAAATCACGTGCAATTTCATCATTCGCATCCGATAGCAAATCCCCAATCAGATCAACATCATCACTTAAAATGTCCGCTAACAAAATTCTACGGTTCCCTTGAGCATGTAGTATTTCATAGTCAATCGCATGAAAAATTGCGCTTAGTAAACGGTGATTAATTAAATTCTTAGTAATTCGATGAAACCTTCGTAGGCTCCTATTCTTTAATACCCAATAAATAACAGGCCCTTTAAGGGAATTTTCATTGAGCCATTTCTGAAATGCCTCAACAACTAAATCCGCGCAATCCCGGTCTATTAAAAAATTGATACACTCGCCTGTAAATTTTCCCGTACTGTCTTTTAACAACTCAAGTACTGTCTTTGCTAAATTATCCGAATAAACATTGCCAATAAGATCTAATAGACGCTTATAGTAATTCGCCGGTATCGCTTCTGTTAAAGCTGTTAGGCTTTCTGTTCCTTTAATAATAGATGCAGCTGTAGGCTTAAGCTTTTCTACATCCTCATCCAAAAACCGAGCCAAGTCATTCCGTACCCATATACCTTGTAAACGCTCAGCTTGGCTGAGTTGCTTCCCATTTTGCGCCGCCTCAGTCAGTTCTTTCAATACTTTTGGTAAGTCTTCAGCAATTTCCTGAGCGCTGTTTGATAAGTGGTAAAGCTTTTCTGCTAAAAGTATCTTTTTCTTAGGGCTCTTGTTAGCATAAAATTCTTTCAAGATTTCTTGCTCAGGCGTCAAAGGCTCTGCACGCAAACTATAAACATCCGTCTTTTTTACAGGTGCGCTTACTCGTGGATCCTTAACCAACAGCTTCTTAGTTGCTCCCCACCACTTCTTAAAGCGTTGTTCACCTAGAAGACATATAAAGAACTGCTCAAGTTCTGCAGTCGAGGCTTTTCCACCCACATTCATAAGATATTCAATTACCAACTCAACAGGCTTGCCCTCAATCATCTCCTCTACACTTTCAGGATTGCGCCGCTTACGCACAAGCAAATTTGTTTCTTCCAAGATCTCTAGCTTATCAACGCAAAAAACAGGATCCATGGCATGACCCTTTTTCTCTATCTCAAAGTCCACCACCAGCCGGCAATTCACTCCATCAAATTCTTTAATTTGCCCAAATCCCCAACTGCGATGAATACAGTAAGCATTCGGTTGCATCTTTTCTAGAAGCCGCTGAAACTGTTTCAACTTCGGATGCTTTTCAATTATTAAATCAATCGATTCTTTATTCATTGGTAATCTTTTTTTAAATCTCAAGAAAGACACTCATCTTAATCTTCAATCAGTATTATTGTTGAACCGTCCACTCTCGTTACGTTAGATTTGATAGATTAATTATTGACAAATTAAGCGACTTGTCAATTCTTTTTTGCTCTTTTTAATCGACCAATACCTCTTAAGCTTGACTTTTTATCTTTTTTCCGTTAATTCTATCAAACTAGAATATAGATTTATATGCGATTAATAATTACAGCAATCCGTTTTTTATTTATTTCACTACATCTACTTGCGCCCATTGGAACATATGCCCTCGGTGAAGAAATCACTCCCCATGTCGCAACTCAACTCGTTAGTGAAGTTGTTCATGTGCAAAATGGCCAACCTTTCTGGGTTGGTATCCATCTAAAAATGGATCCTGAGTGGCATACATATTGGGAAAATCCCGGAGAAGCTGGATTAGCAACCTCCGTGGAATGGGATTTACCCGAAGGCTTCCAAATTTCCTCCCTCCACTGGCCTGTTCCTCAAAAATTTGAATTGAATGGTTTTGTAAATTATGGATATGAAAATGAGGTACTCCTTATGGCCATGGTAACCCCACCCTCTAATTTAGAAGTGGACCAAAACGTTTCAATAAAAGCCAATGTCAATTGGTTGGAATGTAAAGAATCCTGCATCCCAAGCGAAGCTCAGCACATATTAACACTCCCAGTCGTAAATCACACTCCAGAATGGACCCCTGAGTGGCATACATACTTCCAAAAAAGCCGTTTAGACCATCCCATCACAACTCAAGCATGGCAAGTTACCGCCCACTACCACAATAACGACTTAGGCCTACTCATCATCGGTAAAGAAGATAACTTACCTCCTTTAAAAGATAACATCTCCTTCTTTTCTAAAAACCCAGACATTCACTTGAACAAGGACCAATCCCTTATACGCCTGAAACAGGGATATTTCTTAAAACTTATCCCCTCAGATGAATTTAAACCTGGAGAAAAAAGTACTTTAAGTGGAATACTTTATAACCCTAATGGATGGCTTAAGGACCATCCTGCTAAAGCCTTAACTATTCACTCAGATATTATACAGGGATTGCCACAAACCCCACCTTTAACCCCAATTGCGCAAACAGTTGCTTCAGTCGGAATCCTAAAAGCCATTTTCTTCGCATTCATTGGCGGAATCATTTTAAATCTAATGCCCTGCGTTTTCCCCGTTTTAAGCATTAAAATTCTAAGTTTTATTCAAAAAAGTGGCCAAAACACCAAAACGCTTAAATTGCACGGAGTATTATTTTCAATGGGAGTCCTTGTTTCTTTTTGGACCCTCTCTTTTCTACTCATAGCTTTAAGAGCTAGCGGAGAACAATTAGGATGGGGCTTCCAACTGCAATCATCTTACTTCGTAATTTTCTTGTGCGGCCTACTAGTTCTCATTGGATTAAATCTTGCCGGCGTATTTGAATTTGGCGCCCGCTTAAGCAACCTAAGTGGAAAACTCAAAAATGCAGATGGTCTTTTTGGCTCCTTTAGCTCCGGAGTACTCGCAACCGTTTTAGCGACTCCTTGCACAGCCCCTTTTATGGGAAGCGCTTTAGGATTTGCCCTTTCTCAAGACCCTCTCAATGCTTTTTACATTTTTAGCGCTCTTGCAGCCGGAATGGCTCTCCCTTATGTCTTCTTGTCTTTTTTTCCTAAATTTTTACAGTTCCTACCAAAACCAGGTCCGTGGATGGAAACTTTTAAGCAAGCCATGGCATTCCCGATATTTGGGACTGTCCTATGGCTCCTGTGGGTATTCTCTCATAGAGCCACTGGTGATGAATTAATAGCTGTTTTATTTGGGCTCCTTATTATTAGCTGCGCTGCCTGGATATATGGTCGTTTCGTTACACAAGGCCAATCTACTTTGAAACGCATTAATGGAACTATTTTAACTCTTCTTTTATTAGGTGGAGGTGGTTTCGTCAGCTACGAAGCGGCTTTGGGTCAAGACTCGACATCCATTACGCACAATGAAAATTTGAGTGGCGAGCAAACTTACCTAGGATACCATGGGCTCGAAGTTCAGCCTTTCTCAGAGGGACTCGTAGAAAACTTGCGACGTGAAGGGAAGGGTGTATTTGTTGACTTCACTGCAAGATGGTGCCTTACCTGCCAGGTAAATAAAAAAATAGTTTTTGGTAACAAAAAAGTTCGGCAGTATTTTAAAAATCATGACATTGTTATTTTAAAGGCCGATTGGACAAATCACAATGATTACATTACAGAGTCTTTAAATGCCTTTGGTAGGAGTGGCGTCCCCTTCAGCGTCTATTATCCACCTTCAATTTCAGCTAAACCTATCCCTCTACCAGAAGTTTTAACACCTAAAATCGTTCTCGATACCCTTAAAAAAGTAGAGAAATAAACAACTTGCAATAGACTTCTTGCATTACCCTCTTTGATGAGAGGAGTATATACTCATTACAATCCACTGATGGTCAGTAAGATTTACAATCGCACAATTATTTTCTTAAAAGTAACCATTCTCGCCCTTTCTGCAAACAGTGTCTTGTCCAGCCATTTCAAAGGGCGAGATGACTCCACATCCTGTGCATTTATGAAAAAGCTTTGCTTTTTCATAAATGCACAGGATAAGGTAGGGTTTGGGATCCTCTATCCCAAGTGGGTTTCAGGGCGGCAGTCCTGATTTTCTTATCCTGAACTCAGGTTATACATATACATAACGATCCTAGCACCGAACCAACGCCCTCCTCCTCCGCCAAAGTAGAGTTTCAAAAGAAGCCTAATGGGTCCAGTTTTTAGTCACCCTATGAAACCTCCAAATGTGAAAACACCCTACAACAATGGTGCCCACAGCTAAGCCTGCCCAAACACCGATAGCTCCAAAATGTAATTTAAACGCCATTAAATACCCTGATCCCAACCCAATGATCCAATAACTCGCAATCACTACAATGGTTGGAATAACTACATCTGCCATTCCCCTTAATGCCCCCATGCATACAACCTGCACCCCATCCATTATCTGGTAAACAGAAGCAATGATCAGCAAATTGATAACAATGTTGATAACCGATATGTCATTGGTATAAAGTGTGGGAATGAATTGTCTCAATAAAAGCGTCAAAATAACAACAAACATCATTACAGTTGCCCCCAACCCCGTTCCATAAAAGCCAACTCTACGAACAGCTAAACGATCCCTTGCCCCCACTGCTTGCCCAATACGAATAGTAATGGCAAAAGAAATACCCAACGGAATCATAAAAACGAAGCCCGTGTAGCTCGTTGTTATTTGCTGAGCTGCCAATTCACTAGCTCCCAACCACCCCATCATAAATGTCGCCATGAGCACAGAACCAAATTCAAATGCAATTTGAAAAGCAGTCGGAATACCGATTTTGAGTTGCTCTTTAAATTGCCTCCAATCCACACTAAGTACACTCTTCACAGTCCATTTGAGTGCATAACGCTGGGAAGTCGCTACCATAATAAACAGTGCCAAAAAACCAAGCCAATTCGAAATTATTGCTCCTATCGCAGCTCCTTTCGCTCCAAGTGGCGCCATTCCAAATTTTCCAAATATAAACCCCCAATTGAGAAAAATACTCACTACAACTACTCCTATCGTAACAAAAAACGATGGCCACGGATTATTCCACGCCTCACAATAATTCCTAAACGTACGGAATAACATTACCGGCAAGATAATCCAGCCCAGGATCTTCACATAAGATTTAGCAACTGTCACCACAGCGGCTGGTTGACCCAACTTCTCCAGAAGGTCGATATTAAAATACACAATACTCCCTAATAAAATACCATATATAGCTGAAATCCACATGTTATGCTTTAAAACCTCTGAAGATGTTTGCTGCCTCTCGGCCCCTACAGATCTCGCAACTAACACATGTACCGCACTACAAAGACCCATCCCAACAATAATAAGCCAAATGACAATAATACCTCCAAAGCTGATAGCTGCTAGATCATTTACTCCCACATGTCCTACCATAGCGGTATTCGCATTCATTAAAAAGATATGCCCTAATTGCCCTAAAATCATAGGAAATGCTAGATAAAACGTCTTCTTGGTTTCGGTAAGAAAAATTTTAATTACACCTAACATGCCTTTAATTATTTTTTAATTTTAGCAAATATATCCATTACGCTTCAAGATATCCATTAAAAAAATGGATAGAAAGATTGAAAAATAGGATATGGGCCCTGCAGGATTCGAACCTGCGACCAAGGGATTATGAGTCCCCTGCTCTAACCGCTGAGCTAAGAGCCCGAAGGAAATTAAATTTAAATGAAGCTCAAGTTTTAGAGAAATTTCCACATTTAGCAAGCTTATTGATGCCTTTCTAGGGCAATTGAAAGGGCTCCCCCATTAAAAATTTATAACTTTTTAAATTTAATAACAAATTGATATTCAAAAAAATACAAATTTATAAAAATCATTTTTTAGAAAAATAAGAAAGTATCCTTAAGATTTTTGGGGAATTTTTTAAAAAATCCTGATAACGATCCTATTTTTTTTCTCAAGCAAATTTGCTTACCCCCTGACATAAGCGCTCATCGAAACGATCTATCCTTACCATCCGTCTAGCGACGACACTCTTACGCTTTCATGGAAGAACCTCCAATCTCGCTTCTCTAAAAATCCTCCCACTACCCTTTAGGAACTGAATACCTTCTCTTCCTGCATCTATAAACTCATGTATACTTATACCCAATTCATAAAACTAGAAATTAAAATCCTCGAAAGCATCTTGAGCCAAGATTACTACCAAGCAAAAAAACCTGATATCGCCCCCCTCCCTTCTTCCTCTTCTACCAAATCCACTCATTCCCAAAAAGCGGAAAGGCCACCTTTTCAGCGTATTTGAATAAAAGCGAAGCTTTTAACAAATGCGCTGAAACAGATGGGGATCGGAGTTTTCGACCCCGAGCGGGCCAGGGCGGCAGCCCTTCTTACCCCCACAACCGCAATTTTAATTGCATCCCTTTTTAGCTAGCAAATCTTCTTTATTTAATTAAGCTACATTCCTATGGCTATTCAATTATTTGACACTCTCAGTAGACAGATTAAAACACTCCAAGCTTCCGACGGAAAACATTTCCGATTCTATTGCTGTGGCCCCACGGTGTACGGCCCTGCGCACATCGGCAATTTTAGAACCTTCCTTCTCCAAGACATTCTCCGGCGCATGCTAGAAGTCGAAGACATGCACCCCGTTCACGTCCGTAACCTCACGGATGTGGATGATAAAACCATTAAACGCTCCAAAGAAGAAGGCCTCTCTTTACATGTTTTTACTCAAAAATGGACTGATATCTTCCATGCAGATTGCAAAACATTGAACATGCTCCCCCCTCATATTGAACCAACCGCTACAAGCCACATTCCCCAAATGATTAAAATGATTGGCGCTTTGGTTGAAAAAAAACATGCTTATGTATCAACGGATGGTTCCGTTTATTACAAAATAGATTCTTTTCAAAACTACGGTAAGCTTTCTCACCTCAATAAAGAAGCTTTAAAAACTCAGGAAACAACAAGCGCAGGGATTGCTAACACTGCAGATGAATATAATCGTGAATCGATTGCCGACTTCGCTCTCTGGAAATCCTATAAACCAGAAGATGGCCCCAATAGCTGGGAGACGCCTTGGGGTAAAGGACGACCTGGCTGGCACATCGAATGCAGCGCCATGTGCAAGCAACACCTGGGTGATACCTTCGATCTTCACGCCGGTGGCATCGACTTATGCTTCCCTCACCATGAAAACGAAATCGCTCAATCCGAAGGCGCTAATGAAAAACCTCTAGCTTATCATTGGTTTCACACAGCTCATCTACAAGTTGATGGACAAAAAATGAGCAAAAGCCTTGGCAATTTATTTACTTTAAAAGACATTCAGCAAAAAGGTTTTCCCCCCTCTGCTTTGCGCTATGTGCTAACTTCTGGTCACTACCGCCAACCTTTAAATTTTACTTTTGAATCTTTGCAAGCTGCTCAAAGTGCTCTCAAAAAAATCGAAAAATCCGCTACCCATCTACTCAAATTACTAGATAAAACTCCTTCACTAGAAGCCTTTAATGCTTTTTGTCCCCTACCCTTCACCCAAAATTGGGGTCACTTCAAAAAGGCTTGGGAAGCCCTATGCCACGATCTCAGCACCCCAGAAGCTCTTGGCAACCTCTTCACCGCTTTGCATGAATTAGAGTTAAAGGCATTATCCAAAGAAGAAGCCAAAAAAGAACTTACAGCGCTAGCACAATTGACATATGCGCTAGGGATTAGCATTTTTCAAGAGATTCACATTGAAAAAGAAATCCCTCAAGAAATTCAAGCTCTGGCGCAAAAACGCTGGGAAGCTAGGTCCGCTAAAAACTTTGCCCTTTCTGATGAGCTCCGCAAAGAGCTCGAAAAAAATGGCTGGAAAGTACTCGACCAGCCCAATAATTATTTATTAGAACCTATCACTAAATAAATGAGCGATCTTAATAGACCAAAAATGTCCTCCTTGGAGGAATTACGACACTCCGCCGCCCACGTCATGGCAGCAGCTGTTCTACGCCTCTTTCCCAATGCTAAGCTCGATATAGGCCCTCCAACTGACTCAGGCTTCTATCATGATTTTGACCTCGATCACCGCTTCACTATTGAAGACCTCCTCAAAATCGAAGAGGAGATGAAAAAAATTATTAAAGAAAATCAAAAATTTGAGCGTATCCTCGTCTCTCGTGAAGAAGCTGCAAAATTCTTAACTGAACGCAATCAATCCTACACTCTCACCCGCTTAGCCGATATCCCCGAAGGCGCCCCTATCACTCTCTACCGCAATGGAGAATTTACTAACCTATGTGCCGGTACCCACGTTTCTTATACTAAACAAATTAAAGCTTTTAAGCTTCTCAGTATAGCCGGCTCTTATTTTCGTGGCGATGAAAATAATAAACAGCTCCAACGTATCTACGGAACTGCTTTCCCCTCCAAAGAAGAATTGGATGCCCACCTCCACCAATCAGAAGAGGCTAAAAACCGCGATCACCGAAAGATTGGTAAAGAATTACAACTCTTCCACATCGATGACACTGTTGGCAATGGCCTTATCCTTTGGCTCCCAAGAGGGGCCATTCTCCGGAAACAACTTCAAGCCTTTATTTCCAAAGAACTCGAAAGACAAGGCTATGAAGAAGTCTTTACCCCACACATTGGAAAGCTTGGTCTTTACCGTACCTCCGGCCACTTCCCCTATTACAGTGATTCTCAATTTCCGCCTCTTATCGAACGGGACTCTCTACAACAACTAGCCAAAGAAAATAAATCTATAAAAGAATTATCTGCTTCCATCAAAAACGGCGCTGTTGATGGCTACCTCCTAAAACCCATGAACTGCCCCATGCACGCCAAAATATATGCCTCTCAAACTCGTTCCTATCGTGAACTCCCCGTCCGCCTTTCGGAATTCGGTACCGTTTACCGCTGGGAACAATCCGGCGAGTTAACCGGCATGACGCGCGTTCGGGGCTTTACCCAAGACGACGCTCACATCTTTTGCACAGAAGACCAAGTCCAACAAGAAATTCAAGGTTGCCTAGAACTTGTTAAAATTATTCTTAAAACACTTGGTATGCACAACTACCGTGTCCGCGTCGGCCTTCGTGACCCCGATTCCTCCAAATATACGGGCAGCGCTGAGCTGTGGAATAAAGCTGAAAATGCCCTTATCGCCATTGCAAAATCACTAGGAGTCTCTTTTACAACAGAGCCGGGGGAAGCTGCTTTCTATGGACCCAAAATCGATTTCATTGTAAAAGACGTCATTAACCGTGAATGGCAATTGGGGACTATTCAGGTTGATTATAATTTACCTATTCGCTTCAATCTTACTTACATCGGCTCCGACAATAAAGAACACCGCCCAGTAATGATCCATAGAGCCCCCTTTGGCTCCTGGGAACGCTTCATAGGTGTCCTCATCGAACACTTTGGTGGCAATTTCCCAACATGGCTCGCTCCAGAACAAATACGCATCCTTTGCATTAACGATGATCTTTTACCATATGCACAAAAAATTCATGACCTCTTTCAATCAAAAGGCTTCAGAAGCTCTATTGATAAACACTCCGATAAATTAGGGGCCAAAATTCGTCGTGCTGAGCTCATAAAAATTCCTCATATGATTATCATTGGAACTAAAGAAGCAGAAAATAAAACCATTTCTGTTCGCTCTCGTAACCATAAAAAACTAGAAAGTATCACCCAACTTGATGAATTTATTACCGCTTTCGATCAAGAAATTACCAATAGAACACTTCCCGATAGTTTTTAAATATTTCTTTAGCTAGCTATTCCGGCTACAAATTTAACTCCATTTATTCCAAGGCCGGCGTTATAAATATATTAATCAACCCAGTTGCGACAATCGGCCCTAGAATAAAGCTTATAACAGTCTCTAAAACAATCCCCATACTCAATGCAGCGGTAAACCAAATACAGATATCCTTGAAAGCCCCTCTAATAGCCCCTTTTATTGCCTCTAAACCAACGTCTTCCGGATAAAGTAACGCTAACTCTCTTTTGTTAATAACACAAACTACTATTCTTAAACTCGACTTTAATCCTCCTTTTACCACATTTCTTGCAAAAAGTGGTATCGACCCTCGAAAAGCAATTAGAATACATTCCGCCATCAATTCAGTAACAACACCTAAAGCTACCGTATCTTTTATATATCCTTTAATTACGCCATTTGCCAAAGCTTTTATCATTCTTTGTACAATTAATAGGGCCCCTTGAGCCTCAAAAAATATTGTTTCCAAAAGACAATACACAGCTGTGATACAAACTGAACGCACAGCTTCCTCTTTTATTCCTTTTTTAAGCAGTTCACGGTTGAATCTTTCCGAAACCACATCCAAGAAAGAAAATTCACATACATTATCCCTAACCACAACGTGTTCTTTTAAAAATCGCGTTCTATACGCACTTCTACCTACTATTTCAACTGTTTGATTAGAGTCATTATATTCTTTCAAAATACGTCTATTATCTTCATCTGATTTCCACTCGCGCATGCGCTCATTCAAATCCTTTCGGCTTCTCTCGATATCCAAGATTCCAAATACATGAGAAACTCTATTCCTAATACCAAGTAAAAGCGATCTATCAGCCTGATAAAAGTTGGGTATTACTCCATTTACCCAGATAACTTTTCGTTTGCTACAGCTCTCGGTATAGCTCTTAGTACGGCGCTCAACATGCGGGCAATCAGTATATAAATAACCAACAGTTGTATGATGAAGAACTTTTAACATAAACAATCTTCACACTTTAAGTTAAACTTCTAATTGAGGTCGGGAACTCTTGGGCCAATCAATATGGAAAAACTTACCCCTTGGCACATCAACTCGCTCATAGGTGTGAGCGCCAAAAAAATCTCGCTGCGCTTGCAAAAGATTCTGAGGCAAGCGAGCTGTTCGGTAGCTATCAAAATAAGCTAACGCCGAACTAAACGTTGGCAGTGGTACCCCATTTTCTGCACCCAAAGCTATCACTTTCCGCCAATTGCCCTGGGAGCCTTCAATCGTTTCTTTGAAATAAGGATCAAGTAACAAATTGGCTAGTCGTGGATTCCTTTCATAAGCCTCTGTAATTTTCTGTAAAAAAGCAGCTCTTATAATACAACCTCCACGCCATATTTTTGCAATTTCAGCAAAATTAAGTTGCCAATTATATTCTTTCTCAGCTTCTTTCATTAATTGAAAACCTTGCGCATAGGAACAAATCTTCGAACAATAAAGTGCATCATGAATTGCTTGGATAACTTTACTTTTACCGCGAATCAGTTTCTTTTGAGGTCCCTTTAAAATTTTCGCAGCATTCACTCTTTCTTCTTTGATTGCACTCATGCACCGCGCAAAAACCGCTTCTGCAATTAAAGGCGCCGGTATGCCCATATCCAGTGCGCTTACCGCCGTCCATTTACCCGTTCCTTTTTGTCCGGCTATATCGAGCACTACATCTACAAACGGTTTACCAGTCACCGGATCTTTTTGCTTCAAAATATCCGCGGTAATCTCTATTAAAAAAGAATCTAAAATACCTTTATTCCATTTCTTGAAAATAGGCGCCATTTCAGCTGGCGAAAGCTCTAGAAGATGTTGCAATAAATCATATGCCTCGCAAATCATTTGCATATCTCCATATTCGATACCATTGTGCACCATCTTTACATAATGCCCTGATCCATCTTTCCCAATATACGCCGTACAAGGCACGCCCCCTATCACAGGCTTTCCTGGCTTAGCGCCCATGATTGGCTTACCTGTTTTAGAGTCTACCTTAGCTGCAATAGCTGTCCAAATAGGCTCTATCGCTTTCCAAGCCTCCAACTTTCCACCCGGCATGAGCGATGGCCCGAATCTTGCCCCTTCCTCGCCTCCAGAAACTCCACAACCTATAAACCAAATCCCTTTCTCAGTTAAAGCCTTTTCTCGTCGTATAGTATCGAGCCATTCTGCATTTCCACCATCAATTAAAATATCTCCTTTTTCTAAGAAAGGTACTAATTCATCGATGACTTCATCGGTTCCTTTTCCTGCTTTTATAAGGAGGATAATTTTTCTAGGCCTCTTAATTGAAGCTACGAAATCTTGTAAGGTTGCTTTTCCAATTAATTTCCCAGGTGTTCTTTTATGCTGAGCAACGAACACTTCCATTTTTGAAGTCGTCCGATTATAGACAGAGATGCGGAAACCATGGTCAGCTATATTGAGGGCCAAATTTTGCCCCATTACTGCGAGTCCAATGAGCCCGATATCTGAAAGTTCAGCCATATAAAATCCTTAGGTTGGTTAATAAACAGAAAAACTTCAATTTGCCTACTAGGGGTCTGTACCTATCTTAGTAATAATAAAACTACGCACAGTACAGTTGTCAACTGGCAAAGCTCATGCCAGAAAAAACAATACAAAACATTTGAAGATCTCACATCATTCCACGTCTACTTTTTTCCGTAAACTCTATCACATGCCGTACAATAGAATGATTCCTTTGAGCATGTTTAGCCAAGGCCTCTAGCGCCTGACTCCGATTAAGTCCTCTTCGATACAAAATTTGATAAACCTCCTTTATCAGATCCATATCTTCTTCTGTAAATCCTGCCCTTTCTAATCCTACCTTATTAAATGTTTTCACTTCAGACGGATTTCCATCCACTAACATATAGGGAGGAATATCTTGCGTTACCTTAGAAGAAAACCCAACCATGCAATACCTTCCCACTGAACAAAACTGATGGATCCCGATTTGTCCACCAATGTTCGCATGGTCTTCAACCCATACATGCCCTCCTAAAGCCGCATGGCTACTCATTGTTACGTGGCTACCTATAATACAATCATGGGCTACATGGCTATACGTCAAAAATAAATTACTATTCCCAATTACTGTAACATCCCCATCATTCGTCGCTAAATGCACGGTTACATATTCCCGAAATACGTTATTATCTCCAATCTTAAGACCGGGTTCACCGCCTTTAAATTTCCTGTCATGCGTCTTGCCACCCACAAAAGCATATGGAAAAACCTCATTGTTTTTGCCTAAAACTGTATTTCCATCCACTGTCGCATGGTGATGGATCTTACATCCACTCCCTATATTCACCTCACTTCCAATATAAGCATACGCTCCAATACTAACCTCTTGTGAGATAACAGCTCCCTCTTCAATTATAGCCGTTGGATGAATATAATTATTTTCTACTTTATGCATCTTCAAATCCTTCTTTGCTTACACTAAAAAGTAATTCAGCAGACGACACAACCTCACTCTCTACTTTGCATACCGCAGTTGCTGATGCTATGCGTGCATTTTTCGTTTCTCGAAGCTTATTCATTGTTACAAAAATTTCTAAACGATCGCCTGGCTTTACAGCCTTCCGAAATTTTACTTTATCACAACTCATAAAATAGGGAATTATACCCTCGCCACGAAAACGCCTGAGTAGTAGCACCCCACCTGCTTGCGCCATCGCTTCAATTTGTAAAACTCCGGGCATCACAGGACTCCCAGGAAAATGTCCTTGAAAATAGGGCTCATTGATCGTCACATTTTTGATCGCCACAAGCTCATTGTCGTTTTTAATCTCGAGAACTCGGTCAATCATAAAAAATGGGTACCGGTGCGGTAATAAATTTAATAACTGTTGAATATCTAAGACGGTTTCTTTGGATAAATTCTCAATGGCAGCTTCTTTTTTCTTTTTCTTTGATCCCTGCTGCTTTGCCTGTTGCTGGTCAATAATCGCTCTCGTCAACTTTGCATTTAAAGCATGCCCCGGCCTAACAGCAATAATATGCGCCTTCAAAGGAAGGCCCAAAAGCGCCATGTCTCCAATAATATCCAATATCTTATGCCGAACAAATTCATCCTTAAATCGCAGAGGCTCTTTGGACAATATTTTATCCCCGCGAATAACAATTGCCGAGTCCAAACTCCCTCCACGAATCTTCCCCAGTTTTATAAGCTCCTCAATATCCTCATAAATCGTAAATGTACGTGCAGGCGCTATTTCTTGAACATAGCTATCCGAATCTATCTCTAAAGATAAATGCTGTGTATGAAACCCCCTGTCGTCCGCAGATGTACAGGTTATTTTTAAGCCATCATAGGGGAGTGCAATAAGAGACCGGTTACCATCCGTTACCGATACAGGTACCTCTAGTGCAACAAAACGTCGATCTTTCTCCTGTTCAACTAATCCTGCTGCTTTCAATAAGTCCACATAGAGTCTTGAAGAACCATCCAAAATAGGCGGCTCATTACCATTAATTTCTATTAAAATATTGTCTATTCCAATCCCACTAAGCGCACTTAAGACATGCTCCACAGTCGTCAACTTTATATGCCCATCCGTTACTGTCGTACTTCTAACAACGTCTGTTACTAAATCAGCTCTAGGCCGAATTTCGGGTTTCCCATATAAATCAACACGCTTAAACACTATTCCATGGTCCTCACCCGCAGGCTTAAACACAAGCTCAACATCTTCCCCCGTATGGAGGGTTTTTCCCCGAATGCTCTTTTCCTTCAAAATAGTCCGTTGTTTCATACGCTACTAATAAACATGCCCACATTCACACATGTGTACATGTTATCTCCACAAATTAGAATGTAAAGCTTAGTTCTTACAACAATTTTGCCATCTCATTCATCCAAGTATTGACCGTAACCCAAAATACTCTACGATCTTATATAAAATATGGCTCCTAAGAACACAAAGAAAGAACCTAAATATAAAAGAATTGTCCTCAAAATAAGTGGTGAAATATTGCGAAACAAAGATACTGGGGATGCCATCGACCCTTCAAGAATTCAACAATTGTGCACAGACCTTAAAGAAATCCATGAAATGGGTATTGAAGTCGCCCTAGTTCTAGGCGGAGGCAACATCTTTAGAGGACTTTCAGGTAGCAATAAAAATGGAGTCGACCGTACAACGGGTGACTTTATGGGCATGCTTGCAACCATCATCAATGGACTCGCTTTCCTCGATAGTTTCTGCCGCATCGGCGTTGACGTCCGTTTACAAAGCGCCATTCCCATGAACGATGTCGCTGAACCCTTTATCCTAAGACGCGCTATCCGTCACCTCGAAAAACGTCGTATCGTCATCTTTGTCGGCGGTACTGGAAATCCATACTTTTCTACCGACACAGCTGCTGCCTTGCGTGCTAGTGAAATTAACGCCCAAGTTATCCTCAAAGCTACTAAAGTTGATGGCATTTATGACAAAGATCCTCATAAATTCCCTAACGCAAAAAAATTTGAAGAAATTTCCTTCCTCGATGCATTAAAATCAAGGCTCAACGTCATGGACTCAACCGCTTTTTCATTATGCCTTGATAATAATTTGCCCATTCTTGTCTTTAATATATTTGAACCCAAAGCTATTCAAAAAGCTGTTATGGGCCAAAAAATTGGAACTCTTGTAAACTAAATAACTATGAATGTACCAAACGTTATTAAAGAAACCTCTACTAAAATGAACAAATGTGTTGAGTACGTTTTGAACGAATTCGGCACAATTCATATAGGTAAAGCGTCACCTTCCATGGTCGAAAATGTCGTTGTAGAAGTCTATGGCTCAAAAATGAAGCTTAAAGAAACGGCCTCTATTTCAACTCCTGATCACAAAACCATCGTTATTCAGCCTTGGGATAAGGGCATTTCAAAGGAAATCGAAAAGGCTATTCGTGAAGCTAATATAGGGCTTAACCCACAAGCCGATAGCGGCATTATCCGTTGCCACGTCCCAGAACTCACCGGTGAACGAAGAGAACAACTCTTCCGCGTTTGTAAAGACACCGCTGAAGAAGGCCGCAAACGCGTCCGTGGCGAACGTCGAGATGGTTTGGAAAAACTGAAAGACGGTCAGAAGAAAAGCCTCATCTCAGAGGACGAACTTAAGCGCTACGAAAAAGAAGTTCAGCAATTAACCGATAAGTTCATTGCTCAAATTGATCAGCACCTCGAGCATAAAGAAAAAGAACTTAAAAAATTATAAAAATTGTTTTGAGCTTTGACGCTTCTACCTGATTGGTAATAGACTTCTTTCGAAACTCGCTTTGATGAGAGAAGGGCAAGGCGTACCGAAGCGCAGAATTCAAGCATATATGCAATATGTGAGAACTTCGAGCATCGGGAGAACGCAGCAATTTTCCAGCAAAGTAGAGTTTCGAAAGAAGTCTAATAATCGAGCTAAATTCTTTTTTATACTATGATTACCAATCAACCATCTCCAAGACCGCTGCACGAATCGCTTGTTACAGATCTAAACACTGCCTTTCCCGACGCTTTTCCCCCCATTAACTTCAAAGAAGACCTCAATGAAGAACAATTTGCAGCCATTTCCGCTCCCATTGGTCCCGTCCTCGTGTTAGCTGGCGCCGGCTCCGGAAAGACACGAACCCTCACCTATCGAGTGGCTTGGCTCTTAACTCAAGGCATTTGCCCCTGGGAAATCCTCCTCCTTACCTTCACTAATAAAGCTGCCAATGAAATGCTCCTGCGAGTAGAAAACTTAACCGGCATTCCTCACTACAAATTCTGGGGGGGTACTTTCCATCACATTGGCCAAAAAATCCTGCGAATCCACGGCGAATCCATCGGCATTAATAAAAATTTCAATATATTAGATGCCAGTGACGCCGATTCTCTCCTTAGTGAAGTTATCCGGAATTTCGATGCTCAATTCTTCCGTAATACCGATAACCCTAAGTCTAGAGTTATTGGAGAAATTATCAGCTATGCTAGGAACACTTGCTCCTCTATTGAACAAGTCGTCAAAGAAAAATATCCATATTTTGCCCATCTCTTACAGAACATTCTACTGTTCAACAAAAACTATCAAGACTTGAAAAAGAAACGAGGTGTCCTCGACTATGATGACTTACTCGAACACTGGTTAAGCCTCTTAGAAAATAATTCTTCTATCAAAGAACATCTCCAACATCAGTTTAAATATATTCTCGTTGATGAGTATCAAGATACCAATACACTCCAGTCTAAAATTATCGATCGCATGACCCCTTATCATAAAATCATGGCTGTAGGGGATGATGCACAGTGTATTTACACATGGCGAGGTGCTAATTTTGAAAATATTATGACGTTTGCTGACCGTCATCCAGGCACTCTAATTTTTAAAATCGAAACCAATTACCGTTCTACTCCCGAAATTCTTGACTTAGCTAATCAAGTTCTCGAACACCAACCCGCCAATGCCGGTTACCGCAAAGAACTAAAGCCAACTAGACGCCCCAAACAAAAACCTTACTTTGCTAGCGCCTCCGATACAAAACACCAAGCACAGTTTATCTTAAAAAGAATTAAAGGCCTTCTCAGTGAAGGGTATAACTACTCTGACATCGCTATCCTTTATCGTGCTCACTTCCATGCAATGGATCTTCAGATGGAGCTTACCCGTTTAGCGATTCCTTATCAAATCACAAGCGGTATTCGTTTTTTTGAACAAGCTCACATTAAAGACCTTGTCGCCCAATTAAAATTTGCTGCAAACCCTGCTGATTCCACATCCTTTTTTCGATTCGCTTGTCTTCTCCCAAAAATGGGACCTAAAACCGCCGAAAAACTCCTCCAATTGGGTGTTGAGTCCTCCAAAAAAAATCAAACCTCCCTTCTTAAAGCGCTCGAACATGAATCAATCATCAAAAAAGTACCAGCCACAGCTAAAGATGATTGGCTTGATATGATTTATACGCTCCAAGACGTGACTGAAAACATTCACAAGCTCCCGCCCAAAGATATCACCTCCATCGCAATTGAAGGATGGTACGGTACTTTCTTAAGAAGTCTTTATCCTAATTGGCAATCCCGTCAAGATGACCTCCAAAGCCTTATTGGCTTTGCTACTCGTTTCGACAATATGCAGGAATTTTTAGCTCAATTAGTCCTTCTCAATTCTGAAACAAGCGACCGCGCTGCAGATCTAAACGAAGACAATCTGCGCTTAACCACCATTCATCAAGCAAAAGGACTCGAGTTTCCGGTCGTTTTCATCATTGGTCTAGCAGAATCGCTCTTCCCATCAAAACGCTCACTCGAAGAAGATAATTTAGAAGAGGAAAGAAGACTCTTTTATGTGGCCGTTACACGTGCCAAGGACGAACTTTATCTAACCCATCCTCGTCTTAGCTTTCAAGGAGGCCCTCCTGCTCTATTATCCCCTAGCCGCTTTATACAAGAACTGTCTAAAGATGCCTACCAGACGTTGTCTCTTCCTAATAGTTATTACTAAGAAAAATTGGCACCGCTAAGAAACCCTTATACAAAAAATTTCATTTTCTACTTAGTTGTTTATATTCTTTTTCCATCTTGACCGTATTTTATCATACCGTCGCACTTGGTTTTGAACTTAGTTTTTTTATTTGAAGATTCTTATATTATCGATATTCTACGTTAGAATGCCTGTTATAATAACTATAATCAGCATATGTTCAAAAAGCATCATTCACTTCCACTAGCAGATAAGCTCAGGCCAACTTCCTTTGCTGAGATATACGGTCAGGAACATTTGTTTGGCGAGCAAGCGTCATTACTCACAGTAGAGCAAGCAGAATACATACCGAGCATAATTCTATGGGGACCACCTGGATGCGGCAAGACAACACTCGCCAGGTTGCTAACTAAAAAAGTTGGCGGGTGCTTACATATATTATCTGCAGTAATTAGCGGAACTGCTGAATTTAAAGAAAAATTTAAACAAGCAGAACAAAATAAAAACTTAGGCAGTAACACAGTTTTACTAGTAGATGAGATTCATCGCTTAAATTGTTCGCAGCAAGACATTTTTTTACCTTATATAGAGAACGGTACGATAACTTTAATTGGGACTACGACAGAAAACCCTTCATTTGATCTTAATAGCGCGCTTTTATCACGTTGCAAGATATTGATAATTAAAAGATTAGAAATTGATGCCTTGCTTAGCATATTAAAACGCGCTGAGAAAATATTGCAGGTAAATCTTCCATTAACTGAAGAAGCTAAAATCAGTTTATGCGAGATGGCAGATGGTGATGGTCGTTGTTTATTGAACTTATGCGAAGAATTATTAAATCTAAAAAGTACAACACCCTTAACCCCAACTGATTTAGCAGCTTTAGTACAAGGAAGAATGCCGGTTTATGATAAAAACCGGGACCAGCACTATAACATGATTAGCGCTCTGCATAAATCTCTAAGGGGTTCAGACTGTGATGCTAGTTTGTACTGGCTGGCAAGGATGTTGCATGCCGGTGAAAATCCCTTATATATCATCAGGAGACTAATCAGATGCGCTAGCGAAGATATTGGGCTCGCTGATCCAAACGCTTTACAACAAGCATTAGCGGCAAAAGATGCATTTGAAGTATTAGGATCTCCTGAAGGCGAACTGGCCATAGCTCAGGCAACAGTATATTTAGCAACCGCTCCAAAATCCAATGCAGTTTATGCTGCATATAAAGAAGCTGCATCAGATGCGAAAAAACATGGGTCATTAGCGCCACCTCGCTATATATTAAACGCACCTACCAAGCTAATGAAGCAGGAAGGTTATGGTAAAGGCTATATTTACGACCATGATACTAAGGAATGTTTCTCCGGGCAAAATTATTTTCCCGAATCCATGCCGATGAAAATATATTATCACCCAGTAGAGCGAGGTTTTGAGAGAGAAATAAAAAAACGCCTTCAGTATTGGTCAGCCTTGAGAAAATCCAAGAATAGACCTTAGCAAGAATTTTCAAAATGATAAATTGGTGCGGGCAGCCGGAATTGAACCGGCGACTCCAACTTGGAAGGATGGCATTTTGCCCCTAAACTATGCCCGCATATTCAATTTCAAGAAATATTAAAAAACCTGAAATCAGTTGCAAAGTCAAGTTGTTAAAAGGGCAGTATCAACCATTCCCAAAAAACGAATCGACATTTTTACCTAAATCTCTAGAATAAAGAGCCTTATAGTGTAACTTACAAATGGCTCATTATCCAAACTTCCATTTTAAAATTCTTGCAAAAGACGCTTCTTCCAACGCACGCTTGGGGTCTTTAATGACTCCTCATGGTACAATTCAAACCCCCAATTTCATTTTCTGCGCCACAAAAGGCGCCATGAAAGGCGTTACCATGGATCAAGTCCATGCTGCTGGCGTCGACATTATCCTATCTAACACCTACCACCTCCTCTTGCAACCAGGACCTGACTGTGTCGCTGAACATGGGGGCCTTCATAAAATGCTCAAATGGAAGGGCCCCATGCTCACAGATTCCGGTGGATTTCAAATCTTTAGCCTTGGCCACGGCGGCGTTGCTGCAGAAATTAAAGGCAGAAATCGCACACAGATCCCTAAAACTTTATTTAAAATTGAAGAAGAAGGCGCCACTTTTAAAAGTTACGTCAATGGCAAAGTACACATACTTACACCGGAACTCTCCATTCAAATCCAGAGAAAATTAGGGGCCGATATCATTCTTGTTCTTGATGAATGCACACCCTATCATTCGGACCGCGCTTATACAGCAGCTGCTATGCACCGCAGCCATCGTTGGGAACTCCGAAGTCTTCAAGAATTTTTAAAAAACCATTATGAACAGCAAGCTCTCTACGGTATTATTCAAGGAGGTGTCTTCCAAGACCTACGTCAAGAAAGCGCTCAGTTCGTTGCGCAAAATTTCTTCTTTGGCCAGGCAATTGGTGGCACCCTCGGTGGCAATAAAGAACAAATGCACGATATTGTTGCACTCACTTGCCAACATCTCCACCCCCAACGCCCTACTCATCTCCTGGGGATCGGTGGGATAGCCGACATCTGGAATGGAGTCGCCTGTGGCATTGACACGTTTGACTGCGTCCACCCTACCCGACTAGCTCGCCATGGGGGCGCTTTGATTAAACCCGCTTCCAATGAAGGAAAGGAACACATTAACCTCAAGAATGCCTGTTTCAAAAATGACCATTCGCCTTTAGATCCAGATTTACCTGCCTACTCAAGTGAGTTTACTCGGTCGTATATCCACTATCTTTTCAAGGCAAATGAACATCTAGCCGGCACACTTCTTACCATTCACAACATGGCCTTTATGGCCAATATGGCTAAGGTCATTCGTAATTCTATTGCGAATAATTCTTTTGCTATAGAGCGCAAACAGTGGGTGTGTACCTAGTGTATAAAAATTTTAAATCTTGAGTTGACCTACCAAACTCCTTCACCCAAGATAATACCCGTGTTTTCAAGCAATTGATTACGTGACTAGAACATGAGCCAAAACCTAAAAAAAATAATTTTCGTGGGTGTATCTTTAACGATACTAGGTCTTTCTTTGCAAGCCAGCGTCAGCTTAAAGCCTTATGAAGTTTTTAGAATACCTCACATGGAATTATCCATCACCAATTCCATGGTCACCAGTTGGGTAATTTCTCTTCTCCTCATCTTTCTCATCCGCTGGGCGATTGGTAAGCCTCAGCTCATTCCGAACAAAGGACAACTCGTTGTCGAAAATTTAATTGAAAACTTTCAATCCGCCATCGGCCCCATTGTAGGTGAAAAAATGATAAAGCCAACCATGCCCCTCCTGCTTGGGTTTTTTGTCTTTATTTTAATACAAAACTGGAGCGGACTCATCCCTGGAGTCGCAGCCTTTGGCCATATAGATAAAGAAGGCCATTTCATTTATTATTTTCGCCCTGGCAATGCAGATCTTAATATGACGCTCGCGCTTGCGATTGTTTCTTTTATTGCTTGGGGTTATTTTATCCTTCGCTATGCTGGCTTAAAAGCGCTCGTTTACGACCTCTTTGGTAATAAATCTAGTCGCAATGAGGTATCTTTATTCTTGTATTACTTTTTATTCTTAGTCTTTTTTGGGGTAGGCTTAATAGAATGTATATCTATTGCATTTAGACTCATTTCTCTCTCCTTTCGTTTGTTTGGAAACGTATTTGGAGGCGAAAACTTGATAGCAAGTATCCAAGGCATTTTTGGCTACCTATTACCTGTTCCTTTTTACTTTTTGGAAGCTCTCATAGGGTTCATACAGGCATTTGTTTTCACCCTATTAGTAGCTATCTATATTGGACTCATTTGCAACCATGAGGCAGGCGAAAGCCATACATAAATAAATATTTACATCAACTATTAACTAAAAGGAAAAAATAACAATGATTACACAACTAGCAGAAATTACAGGAAATATCCATTTTGCACTCCAAGGCGGCCTTGGCTGTTTAGGTGCAGCTATCGGTGTAGCCCTTGTCGGCGCCAAAGCTGCTGAAGCTGTTGGACGCAACCCAGGAGCCTCCGGCAAAATACTCGTCCAGGCAATTCTTGGTATGGCTCTTGCAGAAGCTATTGCCTTCTATTCTTTATTCTTAGGCAAATAAAGCTCATTACATTTTGTAGGGCTTGAATACTATGGACTTTTTTTTAATCACTACGGATCCTGAGGCTGCTAGCCACGCAGCCAATGCTATACAGTTAATTGCTGGGCGTTTTGGTATTGAGTGGAAAACACTGATCGCTCAAATAATCAATTTTTGCATCGTCGTTTATTGCTTGTACCGTTTCGCTCTCAAATCAATTTTGCAGACCATGGCAGAACGCCAAAAACGAATTGCCGATGGGCTGCGCTTTACTGAAGAAATGGAACAAAAACTAAAAGATGCCGAAAAAGAGCATGCGAATTTAATTAAAAAAGGCACTGTAGACGCTAAAGGAATCGTTGATGCTGCTAGGGAACAAGCGCGGATCTATTTGGAAGAAAAAACACAAGAAGCCGTCGCAAAATCAGAGCAAGTCATTAAAAAGGCAGAAGAAGCTATCCAGAAAGAACATCATCAAATGATTTCTGAGGCAAAGAAACAAATCGGTCAACTCGTCGTCGCAACTACGGAAAAAGTCCTCGACCGCAACCTGTCGACCGATGAACAGGCACGGTATACTCAGTCCTCTCTCAACGAAGTTGGGGTAGAAAAAAAATAAACTATGGCAACTTACCAGTCACTCGAAGCTTATGCTCGAAAATTAGTTGAACTGTCTCTCGAGGACGGCTTCATTTCACATGAAAAAGTAACTGCCATACTAAAAGTACTAGAAAGTACAAAAGTCCGCCATATCAAAAAGATTTTAGAAATCTATTTCAAAAAAATTAAAAATGAACTGCAAAAAGAAGAAATGAAAGTCGTCCATGCTGGCCCATTTTCTGCCGATAATATTGAAAAACTGAATCATTATTTTTCTAATTTCTATAAACGAAAACTAAAATCGAAGTCCCATGAGAATAAATCCCTTTTAGGAGGCTTCCAAGTGATGATAGGGGATGACATATGGGATGCATCCATAAAAGGTAAGCTTCAAACCATCAATAAACAATTTGAAATTCAATAATTTCCATGAGCACTATTCTTGAACAAATTCAAAGCGAAATTAATAAACTCGAAGTCAAAGCCACTAAACGTAATGTTGGCGCCATTCTATCATTAGCCGATGGCGTTGCTAAAATAGATGGTCTATCCGATGTTATGTATAATGAGATGGTCGAATTCCCAGGGCAAGTCTACGGCATCGCTCTCAATTTGGAAGAAGATGAAGTTGGATGTGTTATTTTAGGTGACACTAGCAAATTGCGTGAAGGCGACGAAGCTCGAACTACCGGACAACTCTTGTCTGTCCCCGTAGGCAAAGAACTTTTAGGACGTGTTGTAGATGCTCTCGGCAACCCACTCGATGGGAAAGGATCTACTCAAACAAAAGAGCGTTTTCCTGTTGAAAAACAAGCTCCCGGCATCATTCCTAGACGCGCCGTTGATCAGCCCTTGCAAACCGGTATCATTAGCATTGATTCCATGATTCCAATTGGCCGTGGTCAACGAGAGCTCATTATCGGTGACCGCTCTACAGGAAAATCCACGATTGCTATCGATACTATTATTAATCAAGCCAATATCAACCGTGAAGGCCTAAGAACTAATACTCCTAATTTCCGACCTGTTTATTCAATTTATGTAGCCGTTGGGCAAAAAAACTCTAACGTTGCAAGAACCATTAAAGCTTTAGAAGAGCATAATGCATTAGAATACACCATTATTGTAAGCGCTCCAGCCTCCGATAATCCCGCCAACCAATACCTTGCCCCTTATAGTGGAACAGCTATGGGTGAATGGTTTATGGAAAACGGGATGGATGCCCTTATTGTTTACGATGACCTTTCTAAGCACGCCGTCGCTTACCGGCAGATTTCCCTTGTTCTTAAAAGACCCTCCGGAAGAGAAGCTTATCCCGGTGACGTCTTTTATCTCCATTCACGCCTCCTTGAACGCGCAGCAAGGTTAAATGAACAAAATGGTAACGGCTCTTTAACTGCTTTACCGATTATTGAAACACAAGCTGGTGACGTCTCCGCTTATATTCCAACCAACGTTATCTCTATCACTGATGGTCAAATTTTCCTTGAAACCGATTTATTCAATCAAGGTATCCGTCCCGCTATTTCCGTTGGTTTATCTGTTTCAAGAGTGGGTTCCGCTGCTCAAATCAAAGCATTTAAACAAGTTGCTGGCAAAATTAAATTAGAACTCGCTCAATATCGAGAACTCGCAGCTTTTGCTCAATTTGGTTCAGATCTAGATGCAAAAACTAAAAAACAACTCGAACGCGGCGCCAGAATTGTCGAACTCTTCAAACAGCCAGCCTTCAACCCTATCCGCACCGAAATGCAAGTCGCCGTTCTATGGGCTGTTCAAAATGAACTTTTTGATGATATCGACGTCCATAAAATCATTTCAGCTAACTGTTCATTACAAAACTACTTGATAGCAATGAAAGAAGATCTATTACAAAAAATTAGAATCGAAGGTAAGTTAACTCCAGAAATTGAACAGGAATTAAAAAAATCTGTCATCTCTTGGAAATCTACATTTTCCGCTTAACTATAATAGCTACATAACTTCAAAAAATGAAAGGCATACGAGAGATCCGGCAACGCATGAAAGCCATTAAAGGCATAGGGCAGATCACCCGTGCTATGGAACTAGTAGCTGTTTCTAAAATGAAGCGTGCCCAAGATCTAGCTAAAAACGCTAGACCTTACTCATTATTACTCGCTGAAATCTTAAATGCACTAGACCATTATTTCGAAAAATTTGAACACCCTTTTTTTGAACAAAGGGCCGTCAAAACTCGCGGTATCATTGTCGTATCTACCGACAAAGGCCTATGCGGCGCTCTTAATACCAACCTTTTTCGCCTAATTACAGAATTCACCGGCCCTATCCAATATATTGCAGTTGGTCGTAAAGCCTCTCAATTCCTCGCGAGAACTAAGCGTGAATTGGTAGCTGAATTTCCAATCTCTGATAAATGTAGGTTCTCAGAAATTAAGCCACTTGTTGAATACGCCAGTCAGGCTTTCCTTGATAAAAAAACTGACACTGTCGAAATCGTTTTTCCCCGCTTCGTTAGCACACTCATCCAAACAGCTTCACATGAAGTTTTACTGCCCTTAATCGATTTTCGGTCTGAACTGGAAACCCTCAGAAAGCGTTTGACTCAAGTACCCGAACCTATCAAAGAAGATTCTCGTGAAATGAATTATGAACCGGATCCCTTAACCTTCCTTCAAGCCATTCCTCCCCTCTTCCTAAAACAAGAAATTTACCAGATTTTATTAGAAAGCAAAGCCTCTGAGCATAGTTCTAGAATGGTCGCTATGAAAAATGCAACCGATAATGCAAAAGAACTTAGGAAAAAATTAAACCTAGAATACAATAAAGCCCGCCAAGCCGCTATCACACAGGAAATTTTAGAAATCGCTGCTGCAACGGCTCAAGCAAAACAGTTTAAATAAAGCAATGAATTCAAAAGAAACAAAACAAGTAACGAATAAAGGTAAAGTCATTCAAATAATCGGACCCGTCGTCGATGCTGAATTTGACCCACGGCATATGCCTGATATTTTAAATGCTCTAGAGATCAAATATCGTCTCTACGATGAGGATCACTCGGTCATCTTAGAAGTCCAGCAACACTTGGGAGGCGGAGTTGTCCGCACAGTTGCCATGTCTTCCACACAAGGCCTCGTACGAGGAATGGAAGTTACCGATAAAGGCGGCCCCATATCAGTGCCTGTTGGAGACTGTGTGCTCGGTCGCATTTTTAACGTTATCGGCGAACCTGTTGATAACAAAGGCCCAGTAAAAGCAACTCAATACTACCCTATTCATCGCTCCGCCCCTTCCCTCGAAGACCAAGATACCTCCAGCAACATTTTAGAAACCGGCATTAAAGTCATTGATCTTATCTGCCCTTTCATTAAAGGCGGAAAAGCCGGAGCCTTTGGAGGCGCAGGTGTTGGCAAAACAGTCGTTATCATGGAACTCATTAATAACATCGCTAAAGCCCATGGCGGTTACTCCATTTTCGCAGGTGTTGGCGAACGTTCCAGAGAAGGCAATGGCCTCTATCATGAAATGATAGAAGCGGGCGTTATCGATGAAAAAAATCCTGCTAATTCTAAAGTCGCCCTTGTCTACGGTCAAATGAACGAACCTCCAGGGGCCAGAATGCGCGTGGGATTAACCGGCTTAACTATGGCTGAATATTTTAGAGATGAAAAAAGTCAGGACGTCCTTCTTTTTATCGACAACATTTTCCGTTTCTCCCAAGCAGGATCAGAAGTTTCAGCCCTCCTTGGCAGATCCCCTTCCGCTGTAGGTTACCAACCAACCCTGAGCCAGGAAATGGGTGAATTACAGGAACGCATTGCCTCTACCCACAGAGGTTCTATCACCTCCTTTCAAGCCGTCTATGTTCCTGCAGACGACCTAACCGACCCAGCCCCTGCAAGCACTTTCGGACACTTGGATTCCACCATCGTCTTGGAACGCCGTATAGCTGAACTGGGTATCTATCCAGCGGTAGATCCACTTGTTTCAACTTCAAAAGCCCTCCTCCCTTCCATTGTAGGAGATGAACATTTTACCGTAGCCCGTCGCCTCCAACAAGTTCTTCAACGATATAAAGACCTTCAAGATATCATCGCTATCTTAGGACTAGATGAATTATCTCCTGAAGATAAACAAATCGTTTTCCGTGCCCGTAAAATTCAAAAGTTTCTTTCCCAACCTTTCCACGTTGCAGAAGTCTTTACAGGGTTTCCAGGAAAATATGTCCCTGTAAGCGAAACAATTAAAGGCTTTAAAATGATCCTAGATGGAGAATTGGACAATGTCCCTGAAAATGACTTTTACATGAAAGGGACGATTGATGAAGTCCTCGCTGTTTCTGCCGCTGAAACTCCTAAAGCATCTGCATAACTTAAATAATCGCTATCGTTTTTTATAATGAATTTACAATTAAAAATCATTACGCCAGAAAAAATAGTCGTCTCAGAATCCGCAAATTCCATTGTCATACCGACTGAAGATGGTGAAATTAATGTCCTTCCCGGCCATATTCCCTTATTAACGATCCTCATACCTGGCGAAATCAAAATAGAAAAAGATAGTGGTGTCGATTTTATTGCCGTTGATAAAGGGTTTGTAAAAATCGAAGAAGATGTTGTCTCCGTCCTCACAGAAGCCGCGATTGATATTAAAGATATCGACCTAGCTAACATCACCGATGCTGAAACACGCGCCCAAAAAGCCCTAGAGGAAGCTCGGAATAACCCTAGCCTTGATCCTATTGAAATCGAAAGATTAGAGGCTGTTACTCGTTTTGCCATCAATCAGAAATTGATTAAGAGCCGGCATTAAGAATTTTTTGATAGATAAATGATATCTCTTTCTGATTTCTAAAATATTACTTCAGAAATCAGAAAGAGAGAAATTATTTAATTCAAGTAATCGTAAGCGGTTTTCCCATTTTCATCACGTAAGTGAGGATCCACGCCATGTTGTATAAATAGTTCAACAACATCTGCTCTATTGCTTCGAGCTGCCTCATGAATCAACTGAGGCCGAACTAACAAATACCCTTTAGCTCCATTTTCGAGTAAATATTGAAATATTTCAAATGAACCTCCACTTTTTAATGCACAATACATTACTTTTCCATTGCTTCCTATATCTGCACCTAAGCTTACAACCACCTTTATCAAATTTAAATCATTAGATTCCACCGCTCCTTCTAGCGCAGAGTCAAGATAATGCGAAGGCAGATTAGGAGCATCCAGATGAAAAGGAATGCTTCTTGCGTTAATTAATTTTCTCGCGTACTCATAATCTTTGTACTTAAGAATGGTGCACAATGTTTTTATTAAAAGAACTTTATCGTCTTTCAATAAATAATTCAAAACTTCACTTTGTTCAGCTTTATATGCTACTTCTGTTAACACTTCTCTTCTAAAACCATAACCTTCTTTATGAGATTCATAAACCTCTAATTCTTTTAATTTCTTTAAAGCCTCTAAGCATCCTCTCTGCACTATTTGGTGTATGAGTATGTTTAAATAGCTCAATTGTGAATCAGGTTCTACCGTATTCTGGAATGCTATCAACATATTTTTATTCTCATTCAGGTAATTTATATCTCCTTCATTTAAAATCCTCTTAAGACATACCACCAAGGGCAGCAATTGTTGAATATTCTTTTTCCTTTTTTCTAGATAGTTAATTAGATTATGATCATACCACATTTTAAAAAACTCCAAATGCTTTCCCCTTTCGATTATCTGATATATTTGGTCATCGGGTAAAGCCAACAGTTTAATAATTGCTTTTTCTAGTTTACCATAATCAATATGCTTCTGAAACAATTCTTGATTGAAAAAATATCCTGGAATACCATCTGCAGCAAATGAGGAATCATAATCAACTCGCGCTGCTTCCAGCATTCCATTTTTATGTATGTATCCCTGGTTTTCTGTACTCCGATCCCCAAGACCTATATAATTCATACCAACTAATAACTCCTCACTGTTTTTTAAAGGTGAATATAATTCATCGAATGGTATATTGTAATAACTGATATCACGGTTAATTAAGGTTCTTAAAGCCTGAAAAGTCTCCAGTTTTTTGGATGCTATAAGAAAAGGATGTCCTTTAACAAGTTTAACCTCTGCAATCCGATCGTTTCCTAAGAGAAACTTTAAAATATGGCCTCCAATATATTCCCTCAAAGCAACGCTCTCTTTTATAAACCAAATATTTCCATACTTGTCTTTATAAATTCCTCCTGAATTGAAACCCTCTAGTTTGTCTTCTATCCTCGTTAGTTCATTCAAATCTAAAAGTTCATTTTCAAAATCAATACTGCAAACGTTGCTCAATTCTTTAATAGCTAATAAGCCTGATTCAGGTTTCCAGGCACAAATATCACCAGCATTTAATTTACTCATGAACACAGCAATAATCAACATTATAGGTTTCATATATTTTTTCATATTTATTATTATATTGTAATCAAAAAATATGTCAATATTGTAACTTAACTTAAAAAAATAACGATTGATCATTGATAATATATTAATAACTATTTAATTAAATACATAGATAAAATTCAATATTGCACTCAAATAAACTAAACATAAAATTAATGAATAAACATAAAATTAATTATAATAGAGACCAGGAATCAGTATGGTCTAAAAGAGAGGATCGCCGCTGACAGGTTATCGAGCTGCTACAGCCGATTGTTTTTCAGAACTTTATTTTAATGCATCCCTTTGCTTCAAAATCTCAATTACCTCTTTATCGGTCGTTTGAGGAAAACTTTGATATCACTCCCAAACAGCATTAAACCATTCAGGAACCTCCATATAAACCGCTCCGTTTACCATTTGAGAAAACCTTCCATATAGGTATCTTGAACCAAGACAGAGGCGCCTACAATTATTTTTTTATGCTGCTGAGTTTTAACCGCTAAAATAACCGCCTTCCTTGCTAAATTGAAAGATTAGAAACTGTTGCTGGTTTTGTTATTAATCAAAAATTGATTAAGTAGCGGCATTAAATCGCTTGCATGACAGCTGCTAATACGAATCAAAAATAATACCATAAATTTTGATTGGTTACCTCATGATGGTAAATTATTTCTTCTTTTTTTACTAATGTACCCAAGTCTTTTGGGGAACGGTTAGCTACGGCTTCCTTAAGATCAAGGTATTTTTTGTGTGCTACCTCATTTAAGATTTCTGGCAGGATATCACTTTTATTAAAGTACCTCATAGCATCATAAATATTTCCCGGTAATTTCTCTCTTTTCTGCAAGATCTCTTGGAATTTTTTATGATCCTTTTCTATACCTAACATACCAACCTTCAGTATGGTAAATATAGTCAAATAGGGGTTACAATCTGGAGCAATGGATCTGACTTCTATTCTCATTGAATTTTCATCTCCAATAGGAATACGAATCATTGAACCTCTATCAGTAGCAGAAATTTTTATCTCATTTGGCGCTTCAAATTTTGGATCCAACCTTCTATAAGAATTGACACTAGAATTTAGAACCAAACACATATCTTTTGCGTAAAATAAAATAGCCGTTGCAAATTTTTCACCTAGTTTAGATAAACCCTTTTTATCAAAAAATAAGTTTTGATTGTTTTGCATAATAGAAAAATTAACGTGCATTCCGTTACCGTTAATCATGGTAATAGGTTTTGGGAGAAATGACGCTGTGCACCCTAGAGTTTTAGCTACTTGCCTACAGAGTAGCTTATATATCTGTATTTGATCGCAAGCCTGTACAGGGTCTGTATACTTATAATTCAATTCAAATTGCGAGGGTGCAACTTCTGGATGGTCCTTTTCATTTTCAAAGCCTATTGCTCGCTTTGCATCTGCAACTATATCGATAAAGACTCTTAATTTATCTTGCGGAAGGGAATTAAAGTATCCTCCTTTAGTGACGAGCTCAAATGGATTTTTATCACTATAATTTTGCTCGGCATCAACCCCATTTAAAAGAAAACCTTCTATCTCTGGGGCTATATTGAAAATATAGTGGTCTCTCTTATAAGTTTCACTGACAAGTTCTTGCAACTTACTCCTGAAGTCGGTTTGGTAAAAATTTTTTGATTGGTCTAGGATATTAGCAAACATAAGCACCTTTCCAGGGCCAAAAATATCTGCAGGTAGCCACCTGAAACTTGACCAATCAATGTCCAATATTAAATCAGATTTATCTTGAGTTGAAAACCCACGAATGGATGAACCATCAAAAGTTAAGTTATTATAGCCTGTTAATAAGTACTTTTTATCATAATCTAAACTCATTAACTTTCCTTCAAGATCAGTAAAGCAAACGTTAACCGCTTTTATTCGCTTTTCATCTGAAAGGTATTTCATGATCCTTTCCTTAAAGAATTCCTTGGATTTCATTCCTTTACGAAAAGATTTCATCTCCAAATTCTTTTCTTCAATCTCGTCATAGGAAGGAATCAGAAAATCCTTATTTTTAACCTGTTTTAAGTTTTGTTCTAACATAATGCTACTTTGTTTTGATAAAAGTAATTTACATTCAAAAAATATTAAATGTCAATAGGCATTTCCAGTGAGGGTTTTTTGCCCCCATTGACAAATTCACAACTTGCTGTAGAATATCTTTCGTAATCCCACATTCATTTTTATCTTCAAAAATGTTTTAAACCATCCAAACACCATCTTTAATCACTCACCCTACAACTATAGACTTCTTGCATAACTCTGGAGTCTTTTCTTCGATATGTATCAACCAAACTTCCAAACAGCTGCCTCTTTAAACCTCTCATCCAAACGGGTTATGCAAGAGGTCTTTTAAAAAAAATTCTTAAGTACCCCCCTCCCATTCAGTCCATAATATTCTCCCATTTCCATTTCTTATGTCCCCCCCTACATTAAAATTTCACGTAGAAGCCCAAAAGAGAAAGGAGCCACCTATTCCTTCCCCACTTACTTTCGCCTACCCCTCCCCCCTGCTCTTTGACATCTTTCTTCTAAAAAATTCTATAATTGAGACTCCTCACTCCTCTTTTCCACTGAAAGTAGCCGCCCCCCCTCCCATGCCATTGGAATAAATCAATTTTTCATCCTAATGGCATAGGAAGGTCGACCCCGAAAGTTAAGATATAAATCCCCCCCTCCTCCCTCCTCATCTTTCCCAGAGACTATTTTTAATGAAAGAGCCCTACTGGTTTAGAAATCTATCCATTGATTACTTGCCTAGCGCATCCCCCTGTTTCAAAATCTCAATCACCTCTTCATCTGTCGTTTGAGGAAAACTTTGATACCACTCCCCAACAGCGCTAAACCATTCAGGAGCCTCTATACAAATTACCTCCTCCACCATTTCAGCAATTTCTCTACAAGTATCTTGAGCCGAGACGGGGGTTGCCACAATTACTTTCTTAGGTTGCTGAGTTTTAACCGCTAAAATAGCTGCCTTCATCGTTGCGCCTGTTGCCAATCCATCATCCACTAAAATCACCGTCTTTCCTACTAAATTGAAAGGCTTTCTGTTTCCACGATACTTTGCATACCGTCTATCCAACTCTTGTTGCTCTTTAACAACTACCGCCTGAATGTCACTCTCCGTGACTCGTGAATACCCAATGACGTCCTCATTCAAGTATTTAATTCCACCTTGAGCAATCGCACCCATTGCTAGTTCCTCGTGATAGGGAAGGCCTAATTTGCGCACTAAAAACACATCGAGCGGACATCTCAGCACTTTAGCGATCTCAAATGCAACCGGCAATCCGCCTCTCGGTATCCCGAAGACTAGCACATCCGCCGTTCCTTTTAAATGAAGACATTTCTCGGCGAGCATTTTTCCCGCTTCTACTCGATCTTTAAATATAATCATAAGGAAACTTTAAGGTTGTGTTTTCTTTCAAGGTTATTCAAAAATTATTATAAATTTTTATACTCTTATACCCTATCTTTCCCTTAATTATCTCTTAAGAATGTACCCCGCAGCAATCCAAAAACTAAAGCATTGCCTTAAAAACAAAGTCTCCACTACTCAGTCTGATTGCTACCGGGCTTCCTTCGATGCTCTTAAAATCTCCTTTTTACCACAAGCTGTAATTCACGCTAAAGTCCCTGAAGATATTGCAATTGTACTGAACCTTGCGAATCAATTTAAAATCCCTGTCACCACCCGAGGCGCCGGTTCTTCTCTCACTGGTTCCGCAACACCCATCCACGGTGGATGGGTGCTCGACATGTCTGCATTAAAAAAAATTACCATTCTTGAAAAACAAAAATTAGCCATTGTTCAACCAGGCGTTATTACAGAAGCTCTTAAAAAAGCAGCCGAAAAACGTGGCCTTTTCTACCCACCCGACCCCGCTTCTGCTCACTTTTGCACGATTGGCGGCAATATCGCTTGCAATGCTGGAGGCCTCAATTGCGTCAAATACGGAGTGACGCGGGACTACATCATCGCCCTCAAAGGATATTTACCTACGGGTGAACCTGTTAGCTGGGGACTTCCATTACGAAAATTTTCAGCAGGCTATAATATGCGTGACCTCTGGATCGGCTCTGAAGGGACACTCGGTGTTATCACAGAGGCTACTTTAAAACTGATCCCTCTTCCTCAAAGTCGTATGACCTATCTTGCTGTCTTTCAAAACGATCACCAAGCATTGGTTGCCGCTCGAAAGTTTAATCATTTCAATATTATCCCTTGTGCACTCGAATTTCTAGACGAAACTTCTACCCGTTGTGTCGCCCCAAAGTATTTACCAAAAAAATTTGCAGGTAGTTCTTTTATTTTAATCGACCTCGATGGCGAAAAAGATGCTGTTAAAAAAGATTTCTCTCATATTAAAACTTGGCTAAAAAAAGAAACACCTGACTATTTAATCGCACAGAACAGTACTCAAAGAAACCGCCTGTGGAAAATGCGCCGTGAGTGTTCACCTTCGATGTTTTTTTATGGAGACTCTAGGCTCAATGAAGATATTGTCGTTCCTCTGGATAAAATTCCTTCCCTAATCAACTTTGTAAAAAAACTATCTAAAGACTACGACTTAACCATTCCTATTTTTGGCCACTTAGGCGATGGCAACCTCCACGCAAATATAATGTTTAATAGAAAAACCCCTTCCCAAGTAAAAGCCGCCCAAAGCGTCTTACATCATCTAATGCATAAAGTCATCGAGCTTGGAGGCGCCATCTCAGGTGAGCATGGCATCGGTTTAGCAAAATCTACATTCTTTCCTCTTCAACATTCGGCTCATGAAATCAATGCCATGCTAAAAATTAAACAAGCTCTGGATCCTAACAACATTTTGAATCCTGGGAAAATCTTCAAACCTTTCAGTCCTTGGCAATATCCATCAGTACCCGATAAAATGCCCTGGGATAAAATCTAAGAGTCATGGTCATTACGCAACCAGCGCAATCGCCTTATCCACGGTTTCTGTTACCTTTGTTTTCTGCCTGGAACTCAGTGGTAATTTTTGGAGAATCTTTTCCGTTATTTTTAGTGAACCACAGAGAATGATTTGTCTATCTTTTGCCTGCATATCCATAATCCAGTTTTTCATTGCTACAAGACCCGTCATATCAATGAGCGGTACATCTTCCATATCAATGATCAACGTTTTGATATAGTCCAAAACAAGGTCTGTTTGTTCAAGCGCTTTTTCTACCGTTCCAAAAAATAGCGATCCATCGATGTGATAAACCATCACATTGGCTGGCAAACTTAAGTGCTTGAGCTTACGATGATGGCCAATGGAAACGTGACTCACCTTTGCTTGAGTTAAGCTAGCCAACCGCTGCAATAAGAGAAAACAAGCAAGTACCACACCGATCGTCACACCCACTACCATATCAATAAATACAGTAAATCCAAAGCAGGCCAGCAGCACAATAGTATCACTTCGAGGGGCAATCTGAAGGACACGGATAAATTGATGATAATGTGACATTCTAAAAGCTACAGTCATTAACAAAGCAGCGAGTGCAGCCATTGGAATATAAGAGAAAAAGGGCGCAAGGAACACGACATAAATCATTAAAAATACTGCATGCAAGGAAGAGGCAAAAGGAGTTTTGGCGCCACTGTAAATATTTGTAGCTGTACGAGTAATCGCGCCCGTCGCTGGAACGCCCGCTGCCAAACCAGAAAGAATATTACCTATGCCAATACCTACTAGTTCAGAATTAGAATGATGTTTGGTTCTAACCATTCCATCCGCAATAGTGGCACATAATAATGACTCGAGGGCAGCGAGGATTGCAATCACTAGCGAAGGCATCATCAAAGCGTGGATTTCATGGAAAGTTGGAAGCATAAAGATCTCTGATGCGCTTAATCCAAGAATATTAAATGATGGAAGATACGGTGGTATTCCATGTCCAATTTCATTATTAGGTAAAGGATAGGTAAATCGGCTACCGATAGTAGCAATCTCAAAACCATATTTCTGCAAAACGTAAGCAAGTAAGGTACCTATTCCAATACCCAAAATGAGCGGTGGCGCCTTTGGCAAAATACGTTTCGATGTACACATAATGATAAGCGATGCAATCCCTACAAAAGCTTCCGGCCAGTGGAGAGAAGGTACATGCCCTATAATTAGGGCCACCTTATGAAAATACTCACCCTGCAAACTCTTAATGACAAGCCCTAGTAGATCATTCAATGACAATGTTGCTAATGCAACTGCAATACCTGATGTAAACCCGGTCGTAACTGGATAGGGCATATAATTAATATAGCGACCCAGTTTCATTATCCCAGAAAGAATTAACAAAATACCTGCCATAACACTACAGATAATCAATCCTCGCAAGCCATGTTCGGCAACAATGGGCGCAAGAATAACTATAAAAGCGGCAGTGGGCCCGCTCACTTGCATAATGGAGCCCCCCAGTAGCGGCACAACGATGCCTGCTACAATAGCCGTATAAATACCATGTTGCGGAGGCAGCCCAACCGCAATCGAAAGGGCCATCGCTAGTGGTAATGCCATAATCGAAACAATGAAGCCCGCAATAAGATCGCTTTTGAAGGCTTGAAGGCTATACCCTTTTTTTAGGGATTCTTTTAGTGCATATGCAATCAGTGTCATTTTATTTTGATTCCATTAAAAATGATTTACTAAAAACTGCTTTACAGACCCAAGCTCTACTTAAATAACTGTATCAGATCCGACGGCGTCAAACTTGCACGCTCTTCACCATGCAAATCACGTATAATGTGGCCCTCTTGCATGAGTACAGTCCTGTTTCCAAAATCAAGCGCCTGATGCAAACTATGTGTTACCATAAGAGCCGTTAAGCCATGTTGTGTAATTAAGTCTTGCGTCAGTTGCATAACGCGCTCACCCATTTTCGGATCCAATGCTGATGTATGCTCATCCAAAAGTAATATCTGTGAAGGGTGGAGAGTCGCCATCAGCAAACTAACCGCTTGTCTTTGACCACCTGAAAGACTTGCCATCTGATCCCGCATCCGATTTTCTAGTCCCATATTAAGTTTCACCAATTCTTTTTTAAAATAATCCTTTAACTTCTTAGTAAGCGCCGGCCTCAAACGCCTTTTTTCCCCACGGCGGTAAGCTAAAGCAAAGTTTTCTTCAATCGTTAACTCCGAACACGTTCCCACCATCGGATCTTGAAATAAACGCCCAATATATACAGCGCGTTCTTCAGTGGATAAACGGGTGACGTCTTTTTCCTGAATTTTTATTTTCCCTCGTGTCACTCCCACTTCTCCCGACAAAACATTCAGGAGTGTCGTTTTACCTGCTCCATTCCCTCCAATAATCGTCACAAAATCACCTGCATCGATTTTTAAATGAATACCTTTCAAGGCTTCTTTCTCAAGCGGTGTGCCTTTATTAAACATTACATAAATGTTTTCCAATAAAATCATCTATTTCTTCCCCCTTGTGCTGATTAATTTATGCCGCACTTTTGGTAAAATCATGATAATTATAATCAAAAGGGCCGTGATTAGTTTTAAATCGGACGTTTTGAAGTTTAAATTAAGCGCCAATGCAACTACCAATTTATAAATAATAGACCCCATAACGCACCCTATTAATAACCAATAAACATTTTTTTTCCAAAAGAGCGTTTCCCCAATAATGACAGACGCAAGACCTATGATAATGGTTCCCTGGCCCATTGTGATATCCGTGAAGCCAGAAGATTGCGAAAACAGAGCGCCACTTAAAGCCACGATCCCATTACTTAAGCCCAGCGTGAAATAGGTATTACGATTAAAGGATATTCCGAGCGCTCTTGCAAATCGTTCATTCGTACCAATGGCTCGAATGCTGAGTCCAAACTCACTCCTTATGAGAAAAACAAGTCCTATTACTACCAAAGCCACCACTATCATTAAAAAAACATATTTTGAATCCATTACACCAAAAACACTGCCATGTTGCATTAAAGTGATATTAGGGCGACCCATAATCCGCAGATTAATCGAATAAAGCCCCGTCATTGTTAAAATCCCTGCAAGGAGGCCCATTATTTTCCACTTCAAGTTTAAATACGCTGTTACTAAGCCACTTAACCATCCACCTACAAAAGCTAAAAGCGTCGCCATAATTGGATCAAACCCATCCACTATGAGCGTCGCTGCTATTGCTCCACCTAATGGAAAACTCCCATCTACCGTCAAATCTGGAAAATCAATCAGTCGAAACGTTAAATAAACACCAATCGCTACCAGGCTGTAAATTAGCCCTAACTCTACTGCACCTATAAATTGAACAAATGACATACCGTTATAATAACTCCCTTTGGCTAGTTGTAACATTTCTTTTAACGATGTCTTCATCTGCCGGTAAGCCTAATGCATGAATCACTTCCCCCAACCCCAATTGCTGCATAACTTTCACATTTATATACATCTCAACCTTCTCAGGAAATTCCATTGGCAATTGGCTCACGGGCTCTTTCTTCAAAATTTTTGCAACCATTCTACCTGTTTGACGACCAATTTCATATTGATTAGGCCCCAACGCTCCTATAGCCCCATTTTTTACGAGATCCGTATCACTCACAAATACAGGTAACTTCACATCATTCGCTATTCTTAATATGGAATCAAACGCGGAAAGTGCAGTGTTATCATTTGTTACCAATATCGCATCTACTTTACCAACTAAGCTTTGTGCCGCGGATGATACTTCTATAGACCCTGTAACGGGCGCTAATACTATTGCAAGTCCAATCTTAGGAGCCTCTGCTTCAATTTGTTCATTCAAACTCACTGAATTTGCCTCCCCTAGATTATAAATAATTCCTAACCGCTTCAAAGACGGCACTATCTGCTTAAAAAACTCTAGTTGTGGCATAATAGGAATAAAATTAGAAACCCCTGTAACGTTTTTTTCAGACCTTTGATAATCCTGAACGAGGCCGGCCCCCTTCGGATCTGTAATAGAACTGAATACAACAGGTGTCGAAGTACCCTGCATATTGGCTACAAGCGATTGCGCTACTGCTGTCCCAATCCCAACCGCCACATTCAAATGCATGCCAGCAAATTGTTGAGCTATTTGCGAGGCAATGACAGGACTGCCTTGTGCTGACTGAAAATAAATAATAATATTCTCATCCTTTTTAAAACCCTGGCTTTCCAATTCATCTAAAAGCCCTCTGCGTGTCGCATTCAGTGCAGGGTGCTCAATAATTTGCGTAATGCCCACTCTTTGTACAGAAGCATTTATTCTCCACCCCTCAATAGCTGCTCCACACTTATTGGATGCAAGAACTCCTACCATTAATACACCCACAATCAACATTATTATCTTTTTCATGATCTTTTATTATTTCCTATTACTCTTTTAACCTTTTCAAAATCGTCGTATACCCTTGATAGGACTCTTCCTTCAAGAATCTAGCCACACGCCCAATTGTTGTTAAACTACTTCCCGTTCTTTCATGGAGTTCACGATAGGAGAGGTCTTCATTAAATAACAATTTGGCAATCTGCCACCGCTCCGCCATCGCATGAATTTCTGCTGGAGTGCACAAATCATGGAAAAACGCATGACACTCTTCTACTGAGTTTAATTTCAATAAAGCTTTGTAGAGCTCCCTTTCCTGACTTTCTTTTTTTGATGATTCCATGTTTTAACGTAGTACTATGATGGTTTACTAATATACTGTAACTTTGTCAAGTAGGCAAGGTTTACTTTTGGAGAGTATTTTTATGACAAATTATTTAGGACGCTCTATTAAAAAAGATTGCAATTAGATTTAAAAGTAAATACAATAGCTTTAATAAAATTAATTTAAATAAATATTTAATAGAAAATATATGATACAACAATACAATAACTCACAAGCTGACACTATTATAAACAGAAAATCCAATCAGTCTACTCGATTATTTTATGATCTTTTCAATCGTAGAGTAGCTGTAGCAAATAGCGCTTCTTTCTTAGAAAATTTACCTCTGGATATATGGAAAACTGAAATTTTTCGTTATTTAAGCAAACGGGACATTTGCACCCTTTCTTCCGTTTCCACTACAATAGCATTTAGTCCATGTTATCAAAGTATTAGAATCATTGATTGCAGTAAATTCAATATAGATAATTTCACAAATCCCCTTAAAAAAGTACAGAAGCTAGAGATAATTTCAATAAATAGTCAGCTTCTTATAAATGCTATTGCAATATATCCTACATTTCATCGGAGTATTATTAAGTTAGAAGAGATAATAATAGATAATAACGAAAATTTTAGCGCTCTTATAGCAACTCTTGAGCAGTATCCTCAACTTCTTCAAAGTACCATCAAATTACACTTCACCCAGCTTATCGCTAATCGTATAATAAACGCCGATACAATAATTGAAGTTACTGAGCATACAGATGCCGATAAAGTTAGCGATCGATTAAAATATCTATTAGAAAACACTCCTAATCTGGAAACTCTTACATTTGGGCCTATCCACCAACAATCGAACTGTACATTTAAATTTAAAGGCAGTAATTGCTACCAAGATCTTGTTTCAGCTCTTCGTTTCAAACAAGAGATATTTGGTAATGATAAAAACTTTTTTGTTGAAAAGTTTAGAGGTTCAAAAAAAGAAGATCAATTATTCACTATCAAAGGTTCATTCGAGAATGGAAAAATTTACACAATGACGTGGTCATTTAAACCTATTATAACCACCACCGTCGATAACATAGCTCCTCTTCCACAACAAGCACCTGCGCCTACTTCCCTCCAAACATTAAGATACACGATTGGAATTTTTTTTCTATTATCAATCATTATTTCAAGATTGTACTATTTGGGGTCACAACAGTTTTAATAAAGCCATTAAATTAACGTACATATTTCAACAACCTTTCTGGCAACTTCACGCTCAACCTATCCGCAACTCGTTTATTAATCTCAATAACCAATTTATGCGGATCCACCACTTCTATAGACCCGGCAGGCTCGCCATCTAAAACATGCGCCGCTATATATCCCGTTTGAATGCCAATATCATACGCATCATAAGCTACTTCCATCATAGCCCCCTGCTGCGCAGCTTCTGTAAAAACTGCAAACGTCGGCACATAATTATTATTCGCTACTTGCAACAAACTGGGTAACGCCGAAGCAACCGTATTATCCTGAACTAAAATAAAGGCTCCTACTTTACCTACAAGGCTTCGCGTTGCAGATGCAACATCCGCCGAACTATTAGCTTCCGCAGGTAAAACTTTTATTCCATACTCTTTGGCTGCTAAAACAACTTGTTCCAACAAATCAACTGAGTTCTGCTCCCCAAAATTAATCACAATCCCTAAATTCCTGAGCTCAGGCATTATCTCGTGTATCAATGACATTTGCTCAGCTATAGGTGAACTACTTAAAGTCCCTGTAATGTTGCCTCCCGGATGTTGATAGTTCGTTACGAGGCCCGCTGCTTTAGGATTGGTTACAGCGCTGAACACCAATTGAAGATCGGTATTACTAATTACTCTAGCAGCTGATTGTGCCGAAGGTGTTGCAATTGCAATGATAACCGCTGGCTTTTCCGCTACAAACTTTTGGGCAATTTGCACCGCTGTTCCAATATCCCCATGTGCATTTGCAAATAGAATCTTTGCCCCTTTACCCTGAGCATATCCTTTTTCTTTTAACCCCTCAATCACTCCTTGGTAAATTTTATCTAATGTTTCATGAGACGTTATTTGCGTAATCGCAATCAACGGCGCCGTTTCTTTCGACTTAGGAACCTCTTCTAGACCTAAAAGACTTCCCAGCCCAAGAATAAGTAGCGCCACTATTGTTTTCTTTACTAATAAATGCAAATTTTTCATATTTTTTTGTTTCTGTTAATTGTTAAAAAGAATTCTCCTCCCAATTCCATTAATTACCATCTATTTATTCCATTTTTTCTTTATCACTTTATAAACGGAGTTCTTCCAACTGTATAATTCGCTTTATATGTATTTCTCGGTCATCTCCTTCTTCCATTGCTCTTTTATTCAATGGTTTATTAAGAATAACAGGATCAATCATGGACTTCAACGCTGGATAATCTTTTCTGAGTTGATAGAGCTCTAGTATGGATGCATCCTGTAATGCTGCCTCTATCTCTCTTTGTTCACTTTCGCTAAAGATTATCCCTGCTGAATTAATACCTGTCGTTTGAAACGTTGTGACGTCACTAGTTGCATTTACTTTATTTCCTATGTTCATATTTTTATCTCTTTCTACTATTGAGTAATTAATTCATAATAATTTTCATTTTATCTCTATGAAGTATTTCACAAAAAAACACTTCATGGATTTATTCAGCAACTTCTAATCTGCATATTCTCTAGGCCTTATGGCCAGAAAATCTGTAGCGTCATTACTCTTAGGAAGACTACTTGATTAATTATTTTTATAATTTTATAGAGAATCATTTTTTTCTTTAAAAAGGTTAATAAAACAAAATTGAGACCGACAATAAATGGTTTCTCCTTACCATCGATATTGACATGCTTTTGTAAAACACTTTTTAAAGACAATCTTCATAAAAACTTACAAAAGAATTATAAATCTTTTTATCAAAAAGCAACAAAAAATTAAAATGTTTGCTCCGAACACATAATCATCACATTTTATGCCATGCTTACAGCGAAACAAATACCATTTCTCTCTCACGCATCTTCGCTGACAAGTTACCATTCCCCTACTCAACCTAATAACCTCACAGTCATTGCATTACACGGATTTACTGGTAGTGGACAAGACTTTCAGCCCATTGTACAACTTGCCCAAGGCCACTTGAATTGGTATACTCTAGACCTGCCTGGCCACGGTCCCAACACTTCTCTCATCACAAAAGATTACTCTTTAGAACTCTACCTAGATGCTATTCATACTGTTGCCCAATTCTACAAATTAAATCAATTCATTCTCCTAGGTTATTCAATGGGAGGGCGTCTCGCCCTTCATTATACCATTCGCTATCCCACAGCCGTTAAAGCTCTGACCCTCATTGGAGTGTCTCCTGGAATAGAAAAGTTTAAAGAACGTCAAGAACGCTTTAAACAAGATCAAAAGCTCAGCAAATGGATCTTAAAAAATGACATCAAAACATTTATCGATTTTTGGATGCAAACCCCTCCCATCCGCTCTCAAAAAAACATTCCACCATCGCTCCTTCATACTTTTCTAGAACGCAAATATCAACACTTACCAAGCGGCCTATCAGCCGCTTTAATAGGCCTTTCTCCCGGAAAAATATACTCTCTTTGGAAGGAAATTAAAAACATTACTTGCCCTACACTTATTATTTCAGGCGAAAAAGATCTCGAATATATTAAAATCGGAAAAACAATGGCTACCCTTTTGCAAAATGCTTGCTATTTATCCATCCCTGAAGCGGGACATTGCGCCCACCTCGAAAATCTTCCCACATTTTCAAAAGAATTTTTGAATTTTCTTTCATCCACGCACAATGAGCAAAAAAAATTCTAGAAGTAGGATTTGCTAAGCATTTTAATTTGACATCCTTTAATTTTGTCTCCATTGAATACGTAATACCCCAAAAAAATGTTTTTTATTTTTCTATAAAACATACTAAACTGCTATTTGCAATTAAATGACTGTAATGGACTTATCAACTAATGTTACACGTATCTTGGAAGTCAAAAACAAGATGGGCATCCACGCGCGCCCCGCAGCTATGATTGTCCGCATAACTAATAAATATGGCGATACTGAGGTGATGATTGGTCCTAAAAATGAGACTATTAATGCAAAATCCATCATGAGCATCATGATGCTTGCCGCTAGCATTGGTACTCAACTAACTGTTACTGCAAAAGGCTTTAATGCTCAAAAAGTTGTTAAAGAATTGTCAGATCTCTTTGAACGCAAATTCGAAGAAGGTGTCTAATCCAATTTGATTTTGATTGGCAATTCATCAAAAATTTGGGAAAATTTCTTCCAAATTCAATGATTTTAATTAATCAAAAAATGATTCTACATACTCAACTTAGGAGGGTTTTATATACACTCACAGCCTCTTTTGCTTTTTTCCTTTTCACCATCATCACTACTCATGCCCAAGTTAACGTATGTGCCACCACTTCTCTCGTAGCCGATTTAGTAAATCGTATCGGCGGAAAACACGTCCACGTCCACTCCTTGATGGGCCCAGGCGTTGATCCTCACCTTTATAAAGCAACCGCTTCAGATGTCACAGAACTGAACCGTTGCCAAATTATTTTTTATAACGGCCTCCATCTAGAAGGACGCATGACCGATATCTTTGAAAACTTAGCTAAAAAAGGTAAAACTGTCATTGCCGTCTCCGACTCCATTCCCAAAGAAAACCTCATAAAAATACCCGGCGCTCAGGATCAATTTGATCCTCATATTTGGTTTGACCCTCTACTGTGGCAAAAATGCGCCGATGTCGTACGAGATTCCTTTTCAAAAGCAGATCCTTCTCATGAAGCCGCCTATACTCTCAATGCTCATCAAGTTCAAACAGAAATTCAGGACCTTTTTAAATGGGGAAAATCTCTAGCTCAATCTTTATCCCCTTCTAAGCGGATATTGGTCACAAGTCATGATGCTTACAATTATTTTGGAAAAGCCTTCGACTTCACTGTCATCGGTGTCCAAGGTGTTTCTACAACCTCGGAAGCTGGTTTAGCGGATATCGTGAGCATTATTGACTTCATCAAAAAAAACGATATCCACGCTATTTTTGTTGAATCCAGCGTCCCCCATGCAACCATCGAGCGCATCTCACATGATTCCGGTTCAAAAATCGGTGGTGAATTATTTTCCGATGCCCTAGGGGCTCAAAACGACATTCGTCAAGTAGGTAACCAAAAATTCAATGTTGGTACTTATTCAGGTATGTTTAAATACAACATGGCAACTATTATTGAATCTTTAAAATGAATTATCTAACCCCCCTCGAAGTCAATGATCTAACAGTTGCTTATGGCCGCTTAGCAGCTTTATACAGTATCACTTTTCAAATTCCAAGAGGGAAATTAGTCGGTATTGTTGGCCCTAATGGAGCCGGAAAGTCATCCTTAATTAAAGCTATAATGGGGCTTATTCCTATCCATTCAGGTAACATTAAAATTTTTGGTCTACCTTTGAAAAAAGCTCTCCGCCACATTGGCTACGTTCCTCAAAAAGAATCTGTTGATTGGGACTTCCCGGTGAACGTCTTCGATGTTGTTATGATGGGCCGATATGGCCACCTAGGCCTTTTTAAACAACCCTCAGCTACTGACCGTGAAATCGTTAATCAGGCTCTCAAAAAAGTACACATGGAACAATTTGCTAATCGTCACATTTCCGAGCTTTCTGGTGGACAACAACAACGCATATTTCTCGCAAGAGCCCTTGCTCAGGAAAGTGATCTTTACTTCCTCGATGAACCTTTCGCCGGCGTAGATGCCGCAACTGAACACGCTATTATAGAAGTACTCTCAGAGCTAAAGCAAAATGAAAAAACACTCCTCGTTGTTCACCATGACCTCACAACTGCACCCGTTTACTTTAATTATTTAATCCTCCTCAATAAACAACTCATCGCTTATGGCCCTACAGAAGAAGTCTTTACACTCGATAACCTTCAAAAAGCCTACGAAGGTAAATTGAATACTTTTTCCTTTAAAAACAAGTCCTACCTGGCAGATTTCGGAAATTCAAAATGAAAAATTTTGTTAAAATATTCATATTCGCTATCTGCTTAATATCTCCTTCCACAGTCTTAGCAGCTAAAATCGGAGACTTAACCCATATTTCTATCCAGGACCAAGCTATACGGTTCTGGCAATTAAAAGACCCCACCGTTCGCATCGCCCTCATTGGTTCCATTTTATTGGGAGTCAGTTGCGGTTTATTAGGTGTTTTTACAGTTGTTAGAAAAGAATCTCTTTTAGGGGACACCCTTTCCCATGCAGTATTGCCCGGTATTTGCATTGGATTTCTTTTGACCCTCTCTAAGTCGCCATGGGCTCTTTTTATCGGCGCTACCTTTGCTGGAATCATTGGCATTGCTGCCTTGCAGGGTATCACTCGTTTTACCAATTTAAAAATCGATACCGCTATGGGCCTTGTTTTAACTGGGTTTTACGGTATTGGCATCTGTTTGCTGACCATGATCCAAAAATTGCCCGTCGGCACCCAAGCTGGGTTAGATAAATTTCTCTTTGGCCAAGCGGCTGCCCTTTCTTTAGAAGATTTATATTTTATGGGCATTATTTGTGTCGCCCTCCTTATAAATATAAAACTTTTTTATAAGGAACTGCTACTCATCAGCTTTGATAATACGTTTGCTTCCTGTATCACTATGCCTCGTAAGTTTCTAAATGCTTTTTTATTACTTTTATTGGCCTTAACAATAGTGATATCCATAAAAGCCGTGGGAGTGGTCCTAGTTTCTGCCATTCTGATCATGCCTGCAGCAACTGCTATGCTGCTCACTAATAAATTTTCGAATGTCATTCTGCTATCGGTCATCTTAGCAGTAGCTGCCGCTATTATTGGATCTTTTTTCTCTTTCCTTGCTCATAACTTGCCGACAGGGCCCTTCATCGTTGTTTCGGCATTTTTCTTTTTTGGACTAGCTTTCATTTTTAGCCCTAAACAAGGACTTTTAAAACGTTGGTGGCTGGGACGTCACCGGGCCATTCACTAAATCATGTTCAATCTCCATAAAATTTTCATTGCTCCCTGGATAGATAATTTCCAAATAACCTTTCCTATTTTCATGATGGGTACCCTCGTGGCTGCCACCTGTGGGCTCATTGGTGTCTTTATTATCCTTCGCCGTATGGCTTTAGTAGGAGATGCTATTAGCCATAGTCTTCTTCCTGGCATTGTCATTAGCTTTTTAGTTGCCGGTACTCGCGCTACCCCCACTCTCTTTATTGGAGCCATTGCAATCGGCATATTAACCGTTTTATTGATTGAATATATCCACCAAAATACCCTCATTAAGCCGGATGCTGCTATCGGTATCGTTTTCACCTCTCTTTTCGCAATTGGTGTCATTTTAATGACCCTTTTTGCTGACCACGTAGATTTAGACCTTGAGTGCGTTCTCTATGGTGAAATTGCTTTTGTACCCCTCGAACAACCCTTTTTAATCGGATCCCTTAACTTAGGCCCTTATCCTATTATCCGCATGCTCGCCACTTGCTTACTAGTCGTGATTCTCTTAATTACATTTTACAAAGAAATGTTGATAACGGCTTTTGATCCAGCCCTTGCCCGTTGTTTAGGTTTTCACCCTAAAAGTTTCCAATATGGCTTAGTAGTAGTTCTCTCCCTTGTGATTGTGAGCGCTTTTAGATCAGTTGGCGCCATCTTGGTCGTTGCCATGCTTCTTTTTCCTGGGGCCAATGCCCTCTTACTGAGTAAAAACCTAAAAACTGTCTTAATTCTCACTTTGGGGCTGTCCTTCCTTTATTCAATCGGCGGTATTCATCTAGCCACATGGCTAGACGCTTCTATAGCTGGCTCTATGACTGCTGTGGCCGTTATTTGCTTTATCATTACCATCCTTTTTACTCACTGCTTTCATAAAAAAAAGATCGCTTCAAAATTGCATTTGTCCCCAACCTAAATATAAATCAAAAAATTTAACGAACATTAAAGTCTATTTCGTGACGAAGTTTGAAAATTCCTGAGAGGTTTAGAATCATAAGCAACCCACCAGAAATATTCATGATAATTAATGCGTAACTAGAGTCAAAAAACGAAAAAGCAATAAAAGCGAGGATTCCATACGCATAATACAAATATTCGCCATGCCTGTAGGAAATAAACCGTGCACATTTTATACCCGCACACATATATGTAATAATTGCTGTATAGCCTAATATAAAGATAAATAAAGGCATAAAATATTGCATGTAAGGAAAATATTGAGAGAGCGCTTCCTGAACAATCATACTACCGTCCAGATCCATTTGCCAAGCCCCCGTAGATAAAATCAACAAGATTGTACACGTACAAACAATAAAGGTATCCCAAAATATACCAAAAATACATAAACTAGCCTGTTTTTGCGGATTATCTGTTCGGGCCTCAGAATGCATCATAGAAGCATACCCTATTCCAATATCCCCTGAATAACATGCGCTTGAAATCCCTTTAGCAACCGTTAAGGCAAAGGTGCTACCTGCAAATCCCCCGACTGCCGCATGCCCTGTAAAGGCGGATTTTAAAATAGTGAGCATCATACTGGGGATATATTCAATATTTTTAGCCAAAACAAAAAGAGTCATTAAAAGATATATCATCAGAAAAATCGGAACCAAGATACTTGTAATATGCCCTACACGTTCCACTCCGCCTTTCACTGCTAGCACAATTAAACCCAAAAGTGTTAAAGTAACAAATGTTGAAGGCAAAGACCAATTAAGCACAATCGATTCTTTAATCACACGAAACATATAGATCTCAACTCCGTAAATACAGAGCAAGATAGCTATGACTAGAGGAATCCACCTATGGCCTGGAAAGGCTTTGGATAAAAAATACATTGGACCTCCGTTATAACCATTTTTTGCATTCCGCCTCCTGTACTTAATTCCTAAAAAAATTTCTGCATATTTTGCAATCATTCCTAAAAGCGCGATCATCCACACCCATACTAAGGCTCCAGGTCCTCCGATTTGGACAGCAACTGCCATCGTTGCAATGTTACCTAAACCACTGCAGCCCCCAATCGACGCAAAAAACGCCTTTGTTGGACACACTCCCCGTTGATTTTCTTCAACACGCTGGCCCCCCCGTATTCCCATTGCCTCTATAAAATGTTTTAGAATAGTTGGGAATTCCCTCACTTGAACCCATTTGGATTTAAAAGAAAGCAATAAACACAAAACAGCCGCAAAAAGAATCCCCATATATCCCCAAAGCAGATTATTAAAATTATCTAAAATATTAAACAAAACTTCTATCATATACCCTTTAAGGAACAAAAAAGCCCACATTAATACAATGTAGGGTGCTGTTAATCGATGTCGTACTCATTAAGTTACAACACAACCACATATTTACTTAGGTCGCTCTTTCTTCTTTACGTTTTTATTATCACTAGCCATCGTTACAATATTTGCATTTTACAGGAATGGTTTTTATTTTAAAAGTTTTTTTAAAAAAGTCAACACCGGTTTTTACTTGCTTTAATCGATATTTTTTCTACAAATTATCTAACTTTTTAACCTATGAAAGGTTTTATACCAGATCCGCTACATCCTGCTATCGCTCATTTCCCCATTGCCTTTCTGTTACTAGGCATCCTACTTGCTATTCTATCTCTCTTTGTCTACCGTAAACAGCTACTGATATTGAGTTTTACCCTCTCATTACTTGGAACAGGCGCCGCTTATTATGCCCAAAAAACAGGCGATGATGCCGCAGATGCCTTCCTAAAGGAATACCCAGAAGCTACTCCAACCATAGACGTCCATTGCGCTTGGGGCGACTTGACCTGGAAAGTTGCTGCAATTTTCACGTTTTCCTGCTTACTTGTTGCGATTTTAAGCAGAAAACCAGGCAAAGCCTCTAACATTTTTTGGACACTTAATCTTTTAGTCGCCCTTATCCTCCTCTATTTTGTTTACAACACAGCTCATACTGGTAGTTACATGGTTTACCATCATGCCGTAAAAATCGCTCCAGAGCTCAAGATTTCTAAACCACTTTTCGTCAAATAGCGATATAACGATATGCCCCTAGCATCTCCTTCATGAAGCAGAAGGAATGTAATAAGGTCTTCTTAAGAAATAATTATTAAAAAATGGTGTCCCGTAGGGGATTCGAACCCCTGTCGCTGGAATGAAAATCCAGTGTCCTAGACCAGGCTAGACGAACGGGACGCATTCAAAGATATAAAAGACGATATAACCCAGCTATCCCAATGCAAGCCTTTTTAGTAATTTTTTAGTTCTGGTGTTGTTTAACGAATTGGATGTTAAATTCCTTGCTCTCTGTCAATCGAATAACACACATGTTTAGTCCATGATTATCTTCATGATTGCTGAATAAAACAGTGCAATCATCCGGTTTATAGAGCTTCAGTAGCTTTACCATCTTTACCTGGGTTTGTCTATCAACACCCTTGAAGGGCTCGTCCAAAACCACAAACCTCACCACCTCTGCTTTTAGTTTTAAAATTAAGTTTAGAAAGGCCACCCGTTTACGTTCTCCATCACTCAGTCGTAACATCCAATTCAAAATTCTGTCCACCCTTCCCATGGTCTGCAAATCCTTTATAATCTGTTCGCTAAGGCTTAAGTCTTTCATCCACCGCTTCACTGAATTAATATCTGTGTAAGAAGCTGTTGAATGCTCACTGGGATATGCAATTGTTTGAATCAAAGGCTCGTCTTCATCTAAAATATAAGGCGTTGATGGCAAAAAGAATGTCTGTGACTTAGGTAACGACCCAATTCCATCAAAATGTGGCCAAATACGACAGAAAAGTTTGAAAAGCGTCGTTTTGCCAGACCCAGAGGGCGCATCAAAGTGGTAAATATGGCCCCTATTTAACTTTAATTCCCCTTGAGCAAGGAGTATCTTCTGTGAACCTCCTTCATTATAAATCGTTCCTTTAAAATAAATATCTTCGGCATCTTGGAATTGAGCATCAATAGTTGCGAAAATCAGTTGCCACTCAGCAATCCGTTCGTTAAAAAGATCAATTCGATGGGTGCTTTCTTCAATAGTATTAAGCGTTGTAAAGTTTTCCTTTGCCCAGCTTAAATATTTGCTTACATGATCGTAATTATTGAAGACCGAAGTAAATTGCTCTCTTTTTACAGTGCCCGCTCGTAACTCCTTTATACAAACAATCAATGGAACAAACACAATAAAAGTTTCCAAAAATGACTGGATGAAGGTTTTTCCACTTGAAACACCTCTGTAATAAAGGGACGTGTTTGTTTTTTGATGATGCAATTCCAACAACTTTTTTGTTTCAATGCCTGCACCCTCTAGAAATGCTATTTGTTCGGAAGCTGTGCCACCAACCTTTCCTATTTTAAAGGTAAGCTTATCAAGAAGGTGCTGAAGATGTTTATTAAGCACAGCAAGAGGATATTCAAATAACGAGGATAATATATTGTAGACTAGAGAATATCCTACACAAACAACGAAAAGATACGGCATCGTAATTGTTGTAAAAAGAATATTGAATGAAATAAAATGCGGCACAATCATCTCTAAAGCTATATAAGCCGTATATAAATTGATGAAAGTCTTAAATCGTTCGATGACCAATGACAAAATATCATTGTAACTCTCAAAATCTTTATACAGCTGGACGGGGTTGAGATCATTTTTATAATTATCGTCTTCAGTTTTTGACGGCGCTTTACAAAGATGAATACCGTAGTGAGTACCATTTTTTAAGTAATCAATGATGAATGTCGTTTGTTTCCTAGCAGCAATTCGTGCGCTTAGGGCATCATTCAAAAATTCAAAGAAATTTTCTTTGAACAAATAGAGTGCTGCAGTTTGTCCAAGCCTAGTTAATGCATTAAAAAGTTGCTCATAAAATACTTCATCGCTTTCGATAGCACTAGGTGTATTAACAATTCTATTCACCTTTTCTAAGGTTTCATCAAACAAAGGATTGATCCATAAGCCTGATAGCGCACACACACTAACAGCTATAAATAAAATGTTATTAACCCAATATTGACGGTCTAGCCCAAAATGCTCTTGGGTAATCTTTTGACTCTCTTTAATCAAGAAAAGTGGTAACAAGATTGCGTCTAGGCCCTTCTTACTCAGATAAGCAATCGTCATTGCACTATATGAAAATAAAGATTTTTGAGAAACTGCTTGAGACATCGATAAGCGTGTTGCATATCTAGAATCGCCTTTAAAGGAGGAATAGCATTTTAAAGACAAAGGCGTTTCAGTATAAAATCGATCTAACGGAGGTTGCTTTAAAACATTCATTCTATTTAAAAGAAAAGGGTATTAGAATCAGCTATGACCAAAATAAAAAATAAAAAACCTTTAATTACTCTTCTTTCCAGAGATTACTGTACTACTAAGAGTTAATGGCAACACAAATAAGTTATGAGCTTTTAGAATCGACCTTCGCAGCCTGAACTTGTTTAGCCCCTGGTTGGCCCTCTTCATTCAAAGAAGTTTTAAACTCTTCTTCAATCTGAGACGCTGATTTGCGGAATTCGCGAATTGCTTTTCCAAGGCTTCTAGCTAGTTCTGGCAGGCGTTTTGCTCCAAATAAAAGCAGCACTGCCAAGATAATAATAAATAGTTGAGTGCCACGAATATTTGTTAGAAATGCCACTGTTTCAAAAATATTAAGTTCCATGCTATTCATTAAATAAAATATTATAGGGGGTTTCAATTTTATAGTTTGATTTTAGGCCCTTTTTTATGCAATTTATTTAGGTGTCATGGGGTTAGTTTACGAGAAAATCATTCGGCCTATACTTTTCAGCCAAGATCCGGAGTATTGCCATGACTTGACAATTCTGGGAATGAGGCTTCTCGGCCGTATCGCGCCTCTTCGTAAGTTAATGGAACGCTACAATAATCCCAGTATGCAATATCCTGTTGAACTCTTTGGGTTAAGATTTCCTAACCCAGTCGGCCTCGCTGCCGGATTTGATAAAAATGGCTATGCATGGAAAGCTGCGGCAGCTTTGGGGTTTGGGTATGTTGAAATCGGTACAGTCACTTATTATGGGCAGCCAGGCAACCCGAAACCACGCCTTCATCGCTTTAAGCACGAAGAAGCTATTATTAACAGCTTAGGATTTAATAACGAGGGGGCATCCGCTGTTGCTGAACGGCTATCCAGTGAGCTTGAATCCTTTAAAAAGAAAATTCCCCTCGGCATCAACATAGGAAAATCAAGAGCAACACCCCTCGATGAAGCCATTGAGGATTACTTGCAATCATTTGATCTCTTGGCAAACGTTGCTGACTACTTCGCTATTAACGTAAGCAGCCCCAATACCCAGGGGCTTCGCATGCTACAAACTAAAGACTATTTACCAGAACTCCTAAAGAGCCTACAGGCAGCTAATACTACACGAGCACAAAACTTAAAAAAACCACTTATTCCAATGCTCGTAAAAGTTTCTCCAGACCTTTCTTTTAAGGATTTAGATGAGGCGCTAGAAGCTGTAACAAGGTTTGGTTTTGCAGGCGTAATTGCTACGAACACTACTACACGACGCCCTGGATCGTTTAAAAATGTTGATATTTCTGGCGGCCTAAGTGGTCGTCCCCTACATCCATATTCTGTAGATATCATTCGTTATATCTATAAGGCAACGCAAGGAAAGCTCCCAATTATCGGCGTAGGCGGAATCATGGATCCTGTAACTGCTGATGAAACTTTTAACGCCGGCGCCTCTTTAATACAACTATACACTGGCTTAATCTTTAAAGGACCCTTTTTAGGCCGAGATATTGCACGCGCCCTTATCTGGCAGAAAAAACAATGGATCTAATAATCCCTTGAAATTATTAAAGTGAAACTATATTACTTAATATAAAAAGTTTATATTATGGCATGGACAAGCTATTTAGAGCCCGATGATTTTTTTCAATTAACTCATCCTGTCGCATTAACCTATGACGACATTTCCTTAGCAACACATTACTCGGAAGTTTTGCCAAAAGAAACTAACTTGGATGTTCATCTAAGTGAGACACTGAGTTTGCACATTCCCCTTATTTCTGCAGACATGGACACGGTAACAGAGTCAGAAATGGCTATTGCTATGGCTTTACAAGGAGGAATGGGATTGATTCATTACAATATGGAAGAAAAAGCCCAAATCCGGTCCGTTGCAAGAGTGAAAAATCATATTCATGGACTGATACAAGAACCTATCAAAGTTTCACCAGAAGGCTATATTGCAGATGTCTTAGACCTTATTCAGCGAAAAAACTATGGATTTCGAACTTTCCCAGTCGTAGATGACCAAAATAAATTACTGGGGCTTTTAACAAGCCGAGTTGTATTGGAACGCTATAAAGGAAAAAAAATTATAGAGTCAATGGAGCCCCGTTCAAATCTTCACACTATTTTAGAGGAGAAAATCTCGCGCAATCCAATCGCCATAGCCGATGCCTACTTTAATGAACATGTAGGAGTGGATAAATTATTAGTTATCGATAAAGATGACGTTTTAAAAGGACTTTTTACCTTAAGCGACATTGATCAAATCATTAATGAAGCAAGGATTAGCTTAAAGCCAGCGCGGGATAGCGCTTTTCGGTTAATTTGCGGAGCTGCTGTACCTATGCATCGAACCCCAGAAGGCGAACTGAATAAACCTCAGATTCTTAACCATGTAAACAACTTGGTAGAAGAAGGAGTCGATGCCATCGCCATTTCAACCGCTCATGGTTATTCGAAAATGGTGGGTGAAATGGCAAAACTAATTCACAGTGCATTCAAAATTTTAACCATCATTGCTGGAAACGTAACTACTGGAGAGGGTGTGGATTTTTTAGTTAAAGCGGGCGCTAACATCATTAAAGTAGGTCAAGGACCTGGTTCAATTTGTACAACAAGAATGGTTGCTGGGGTTGGAATTCCTCAACTAACAGCTCTTTATGAAACTTCAAAAGCCGCCAAAAAATTGGGCGTCACCATTTTAGCCGATGGAGGCATCACAAAAAGCGGTGATATTGTAAAAGCATTGACCTTGGGCGACGCCGTTGTTTTAGGCAGTTTACTGGCGGGATGCCGCGAAGCCCCTGGCAACATTATGGAAATTAATGGAAAGATATATAAGCAATACCGCGGCATGGGTAGCCTCCCAGCAATGAAAGCGGGTTCATCCGTACGTTATGGGCATGCTAGAGAAGATACTTATAGAAAGATAGCCGCAGAAGGGATAGAGGCATTGAAAGAGGTCTCTGGTAACGTCGATCAAACGGTTATGCAACTTATAGGGGGCGTTCAATCGGGAATGGGGTATATGGGAGCTCGGAATTTGAAGGAACTGAAAGCAAAAGCAAGGTACGTACGCGTCACTCCTGCCGGTTACCGCGAAGCTGCTCCTCATGATATTATTGAATTAAAAACACTCCAAGGGAAAGAAGAGTAAAAAGAACATAACGAGCCATCCCTTTTTCTAAACATTAATTTTTTTAAATTGTTTATTGAAAAATTTTTTTAAGTGAATTATAGCCTCTCTTAGTAAGAATGATTCTACCCAAAATTTTTTGTTATTAAAAATTAACAATGGAACAAATATTATGCCAATAACTTCTCCCAAACTAGAATGGTGTGTTATCCGCTTAGGACAAGATATGAATTGGTGGGTCGAAGAAACCAGTGACCCCATTAATTGGGATACCATCGATGGACTCAGCATACTAGACCCACGTCAAATGTCTCATTTAATTGAAATGGCTGATCCGCTTGTAGAATATGGATTTCGCCTCTCTAACTTTGATCAGGCATTTTATAAGTTTCGAGTCTCTAAGGACATGGGCAATGGACGCATCCGACTTGAGCGCGTTCATAATTCATTATTGCATCCAAATGAGCCTTTATTTGCTTTACCGGATATTATTGATGAAGAAAAAGGACCTTATGCCGACCTTCTTAGCCAATTGATACACGCAAGAATACAAATGCTGAATAATTTAATTGACTTTGAAGAACACGTCACACCCGAGGAACTAGAAGAAGAACTTCGAGAAGCCCAAAATAATGACTATTTAGAAGGAGGTTCTACTCATATTTTTAATGAACTCCTCCATATTGTGGAATACATTCCAGAAGGCTATGAGTTGGATTTAGAAGAAGAAGAACCTGTAGAAGCTGAAGAAAAAAAATACGCTAAAGATCTTTCAGAATTTGAAGAAGAAGAAGCTAATATAGAAGAAGACGAAACCATGCGCTGGGAAGAAGAAGGCGAAGAAGAAGAGAAAGAAGGTTTTGGTTCGGAAGAAGAGGGAGAAGAAAAAGAAACGAAAAAACCGAGTAAAGCCTCTAAAAAAGCTCCTGCACCTAAAAAAGAAGTAAAGAAACCCACAAAGAAAGCTACTGTCAAAAAACAAGCGAGCTTTACTTCATCTAAGAAGACAAAGAAAAAGTGATAGGAAGAAGTTAACTATAATATCTATATTAAATTAATCTTCGAAAGAACGTTCATGATCATCTGGCATTTTCCAAGCACTTCCTCCATCATAGTCCCTATTACAGCCTAACGCATACAAGCAGCCTGTTCTTTAGCAAAATAGGTCAAAATAATGTCAGCTCCTGCGCGCTTGATAGCTATTAATGACTCCTCCCGGCAGCGATCTTTATCTAACCAGCCTCTCTCGGCCGCTGCAAGAATTTGGGAATACTCCCCAGAAACTTGATAGGCCGCTATTGGAAGCGTTGTTGCAAGCCGTAAATCCCTAATCACATCCAAATAAGGACCTGCCGGCTTCACCATCAAAATATCCGCACACTCATCCTCATCTAACTCAGCTTCGAGCAAAGCCTCCCTGCGATTCGTCGGACTCAGTTGATATGTTTTTTTACTTAGAGTACCACCAGTTGCAGCCGAAGTTGTACTTCCAACAGCCTCTCGAAAAGGCCCATAAAACCCAGAATTGTATTTAGCTGTGTACGCCAAAATACCCGTATCTGCACATCCTGCATTATCTAAAGCTCGACGAATAACGCCCACGCGTCCATCCATCATATCTGAAGGCCCTACCATGTCGACTCCCACTTCCGCTTGCAAAACCGCCATTTTTTCAAGTATTTCTAGTGTTCGATCATTATCAACATCTAAACCATCCACTGTGAGCACTCCATCATGCCCATGGGTTGTATAGGGATCCAAAGCAATATCGGTCATCACCATTAGTTCTGGAAATTCCTTTTTCAGCGCTTTCACTGCTCGAATAATAAGTCCATTAGGATTTAATGCTTCGTCACCTGTAGAATTTTTCAAGGAACCCAGTGTGTGAGGGAAAAGGATAACCGCCTTTACCCCCGCCTTCAAAATTGTTTCACATTCTTTAAGTAAATATTGGATTGGAAACCGTTGAATTCCCGGCATCGCATCAATGTCTGTCGGTTTTCCATTGCCCTCCAGCACAAATAAAGGTTGAACCAAATTCTCAGGTCGCAACCACGTTTCTTGGGTTAAAGAGCGAATAGCCGCAGTCTTCCTTAAACGCCGTGGGCGGCAAGGAATATTAAAGGGTGAAGACTGTTTTGGCATAAAAACGTCTAGCTTTTATCAATACTAAACCGACCAGGCCCCACAAAGAGTAATCCTAAAAAGACAGCCCCTATCTCAAGTGACCATCCATAGTGTAAGATATCATGTGTAGACTGATACATGGAAATTGTGGCTACGATCATTGTACACGTTAAGAAAAACATTGCCACACGGAAGTGATACCCCAAGACCATCAGCAGTCCTCCCAAAGATTCGGCAAGCGCCGCCAAAAAGCCCCAGAAAATCGGATATGCTCCTACACCAAATATAGCCATCGATTTTCCAAGCGCTTCCAGCGTTGGTTTTCCTGCTAAGAACTTTGTAACTCCATGTTGAATAAACATGGCACCGATAACCACCCGAATAACAAGCAATCCAAAATTAGGTTTCGTAAAGAAGGTTCTTAATTTGTTTAACATAGTGTTTTGATAAAATAAGTTTTAGAATAAGTTTTCAAGCAAAATAAATTAGGCCGGACCTTTCAAAAATTGACCTTCGGCTCTCAACCACTCTAAAAGAATAACTCCTTCTGACTTATATAAGAACCATAAGAAGTTTTGCTATGAACTTCGGAATCCGAAGTTCATAGCAAAAAAAGACAACTTCTAGAATATAGCAGAATTTACCTTACTAAAACTACGATTCGCACAGTCGACTTTGGTATCTGCACTCGTACATTTAATAACTTATACATCTTCCAGTAGTTGACATATATCCATGACCATTGCCGTGTGACTCAAGAAGAAAAGCAGCATTCACTTGTGCAAGACCAGCCATCAATACTCAAACAATTAATATATATTTTAATTTTTTCATAAAAAAATTTTCCACCCTTATATTTATAAAGTCAATACAATTTCTAATTGCTTGGCATACCACTGCTTTTTTCTATGACAGTATAATGTCAGCTAAAAAAACTGTTCTTTTAAAGTGATTTTTTACGCTTTCATTTTTACACCCATTTTAGACGACTGAGTTCCCTATCTCTACAGCCCATCATTAATATACACAGGTATCACAGCCTCAATCTTTTTATCTAAACTAAGCTGTTGAATAATTTTGGATAAAGTGTCCGGATTCTCTACTTCCCCTTTTAATTTCAAATAATACAATCCTTTCCGACGACCAGGCTCTTCTATACTTACTTGCAATGACTTAAAAAACTCAGTCAACTCTTTAATGCTAATAGCCGGATCTTGTAGCCGAATGAGTACTTTGTCTCCCAGCATCTGCCTTCTTAAGAGTAATTTTTCAGCGCCACTTCCTGGCTCCCTCACAATCGTTTCTTCAATTCTCAATAAACAATTCTGCGTCTGATCTTTAAGCATGAGCGCCCGTAAATATTGATCTGTTTTTGCTGTCGAATATTCCTTATATGCAAGCGCTAACTGGGTAGGCATCGGCTTTTTGGCCCTCATATCTTTCCCTAAAACAATATGATGCGTAACTGTGGGAATCCGGCTTTGCTCTAATTTGGCTTGCACCTTTTTTCCAAAAAACAAAACCACCATGAATATACCTATTAAAAACCCACATCCGTATGCTACATATTTTTGTTTTTTATCCATTATCCAACTAATTCTTTCTTACCCCTTATTTGCTTAGCTTTCATACAGCATAAAACTATCGCTGCCCCTCCAGCCCAAACACCCGCATACCGAAACCCAATTGAAGCGCCTTTTTTAAAAAGAAATTCACACGTGTAACCTTTTGCAAATAAGCCGCCAATCGTAACAAATCCAATACCCCCTATAACCATTCCAGCAGCTAGAATAACTGCAGTATAAAAACTAAATCGCATCAACCATATACCCACTGCTTTTACTATTTTTTGAACATTCATAATCACCTAAGTTTCTTTTAAACAAATAGCCGATCGATAATACTCCAGTGCCTCTCCTACCACTTCATCTACTGCTTTATCATCGGTCACAATTTTTAACCTAACTGCATTATACAAAGAGATCCTTTTTGTCAGTAACTCTTTGATTCTCTCTAAACGATTAGACGCTCCATTAAGAAGCGGTCGAATATTTATGTAATCCTCTTCGGTTCGCTTCAGTAACGTTTCTGCACTCGCTAAAAGGCAAATAAGAACCCCCTTCCGTTCCAATTGCTCTAACATGCCATCCGATGTCAAAATCCCACCTCCGCAGGCAACTACACACCCTTCTGCCGGATGTTCACTCTCAATAAACGCTTGCTCGAGCTTTCTAAAGTAAGATTCGCCATAATTTTCAACAACCTTCGCAATACTCATTCCCATTTTTTTTGAAATTTCAATATCACCATCCAAAAATCGCATATATAAAAGCTCCGCTACCCTTTGCCCAACTGTTGACTTGCCACTCCCCATAAATCCCAACAGATATAAATTAGGCAACTTTGTATGTATATTCATTTAACCTTGAATTAAAACCCGCCAACCCCAATATTTTATTAGTATTTTTACCATTTTTCGTGTAAGTACAATTTAATTATGAAAGAAAAAACAAACACTCCTGATCTACTATCCAAACTCCTAGAAGCTCGCTCTCCTTCAGGCTTCGAATTTGAGGCACAAGCTGTTCTCGATAAGCAGTTACAACCTATTGCTGATGATTATCAAAAAGACGTTCTTGGCAACCGCATCGCCATCCTTAACCCTAAAGGAGACCCCACTCTCATGCTTGCAGGCCATATGGATGAATTAGGGCTCCTCGTAAAATACATCGATGATAACGGTTTCATTTATTTCAAAACCATTGGTGGCCACGATAACATTCTCATCTCCGGTAGGCGCGTCACTATCCTAACACAAAAAGGCCCCGTCAGTGGCGTCACCGGCAAAAGAGCTGTTCATTTACTATCCTCACAAGATCGTAAAAAAGTTCCTGAACTTCATGAAATGTGGATCGATATTGGCACCAAAGAAGCTCATTCCCTCGTTTCTATTGGTGATCCTATCATCTACGACCAAGGTTTACAACTCCTTCAAAATGGACGCGCTGTTGCCAGAGGGTTTGATAATAAAGCCGGTTGCTACGTCGTGTGCGAAGTTTTTAAACGCATCGCAAAAAAGAAATCTTCCCTTAAAGCAAAACTCGTAACAGTTGCTACAACTCAGGAAGAAATTGGCATTCGCGGCGCCACTCCTGCAAGCTTCACTGTAAACCCTCACATAGGGATAGCCGTTGACGTTACTCACGCTACCGATCATCCCGATTGCGACAATAAAAAATTTGGTAAAATCCTACTTGGCAAAGGTCCTGCTATCTGCGTAGGGCCTAATATCCATCCAGTTATCTTTAAAAAACTGGTAGATCTTGCTAAAAAACACAAAATCCCTCATCAATTAGAAGCTGATTCTGGGCCCACACCTACAGACGCTCGAATTATTCAAATGACGCGGCAAGGTGTTGCCACAGGCCTTATCTCGATTCCCTTGCGCTATATGCACACACCTAGCGAGGTTGTTGACTTAAATGATATTGAAAATGCCGTTAAGTTACTTGAAGTTTTTACACTCTCTTTAAAAAATAAAGAATATATCCATTGGTAGCGCTATTCACCACTCTTTAAAACCATGCATATACTCAAAGCATTTCAAAGACCATTGCACAACTCGCTTGGACGAGAGGGGTGCAAGAGGTCTATTTATTTTTTAGGGATCTGCGGCACTGCAATGGGCAACGTCGCTCAGCTGTTTAAAACAATGGGGTACACCGTCTCCGGCGCTGATTCCGAAGTCTACCCGCCCATGTCAACCGTTTTACAAACTTCGGGCATCACTCTTTATGAGGGATACAACTCTCAAGGGCTTGAGCAGTTAAAACCGGACCTCGTCGTTATCGGTAATGCTATTAGCCGCGGCAATCCTGAAGTCGAATGGCTTCTTGAAAGCCATCACATTCCTTTCTGTTCTTTGCCAGAACTTATTAATTGTTTTCTCCTAAAAAAAAGAAAAAACATTGTCGTTGCCGGTACTCACGGCAAAACCACCATCGCTACCCTTATTGCTTTTCTCTTGCAACAAATTGGTCAGCGCCCCGGCTATCTCATTGGCGGTGTTCCTCTTAATCTTCCATCAGGGTCTGCTATTGGCAATGATAACGCTCCTTTTGTCATCGAAGGTGATGAATATGACTCTGCTTTTTTCGATAAAAGAAGTAAATTTATTCACTATCCTCCCAATATTCTTATTATCAACAACATCGAATTTGATCACGGCGATATTTTTCGTGATCTAGAAGACGTCAAAAGAAGTTTCAATCATTTGATCAAAATTGTTCCTCGTAACGGTTATATTTTAATCAATGGAGACGATCCTGCTATCGAGTCTCTTTTCCCCATTTCTTGGGCAAATGTTGTACGAGTCGGTAAAGGCGCCCATAATGACTTGCAGCTTGTTTCCTTCCAGGAAGCAGATGCCCACACCATTTTTAAACTCAAATGGAAAGGAGTTCTCCTCCATACTTATTCATGGAATCTTTCGGGAGAATACAATGCTCGCAATGCCGCCATGTCCCTTTTAGCAGTGGGACTTCACTTGAACCCAGAGGATCCCTTTAAAATCGATTTGTCCTCTCACCTTTTGATGTTTCAAGGGGTCAAAAGGCGTCAAGAAATCATTTTCCAGAACAACCAACTTACCGTCATAGAAGACTTCGCTCATCATCCCACCGCTATTTACGAAACATTAAAAGGAATCAGAAGTCGATACAGCGACCATTTGCTAACTGTTTGCTTTGAACCCCGAAGCAATACCATGTGCCGAAAAATTCATCAACATGAGCTCCCACAGGCTTTTCAGCACGCTGATCAAATTTTACTCGCCCCTGTTTTTCGTCCTCATCTTTACTCAGATGCTGACCGTTTAGATACACACAAAGTAATAGCAGAACTTGAGAAATTGGGTAAATCTGCCAAAACTTTTGAGAATAATGAAGCCCTTTTCTATCATTTATCGACTTTTATTGAGGAGCAAGCAAAAGGCTTAAAAAAACATATTGTATGCTTTTTAAGCAATGGAGCTTTTGGTGGTATTATTCAAAAGTTTATAAAAACACAACCCTCTGCTCACTTAGCACATTCCTAGATTACAGGCTCATTCGTATCCCTTGTACCTAATAACATTAAGCTAAATAGAAAGCGCCATGGGAGCTTTTTAGAAATGAACCATATGTCTACTGCGATTTTAGAACTATTTGGTACATTCATAGACTACAACCTCATCTTCAATACCTGACACTTTATTATAATCAAACGCCTTTAAACATTTAATTTGCTTAAACCCCACCTCTTTCAACAAACCATCCATATATTTAAGGTCATATAATCGTACCTGAAATTTTTCCATTTCTGCCTTCAGTACCTTATGACCTTCAACTAACTCATATCGACACATCGTTGTATCTACATTATCAACTAAAGGTAACGACAATTTGCTCATCAAAATCTGCTGTCCATTAGCCTTTTGTCTAACAGTTCCTTTCCAAACACCTACCTTTTGAGGAATTGCTTTCAACGTTTCCACTTCAAAGATCAATTTGCCACCCTTTTTCAATTGTTCCCAAAACTTTTTTAAGCACAGTTTTACCTCTCTTAAATCAATAATGAGCCCCAACGAACCACTTGGAATAAAGATTAAAGCATATGTCTCTTTCAAAGCAACTTCTTGAATAACCCCCTGCCAAACTTTCGGCTTTAAACGTTTAGCTACACATTTTTTATGCAGCGCATCGAGCATAAAAGGTGAAGCATCAAAACCATGAATTTCATACCCAGCCTCCAAAATAGGTATCAAAAAATGTCCTGTCCCACACATCGGTTCTAAAATAGAACCCTTTGCTGTTTTTGCATATTCCCTATAAAAAGCCAAAGCATCCGATGGCGCTTGTGGTTTATCTAGGTCATAATACTCTGTACATAGACTTAAATAGGTACTAAGTGTTTTATTCGTCATTGCCTTAATAAGTTTTAATATAGTAACCTATTGAATATGAAAAGTTTATAAAGATTTAAATATTCCGAACAATTGCGCTCATTCTTTTTCTTCATTGGCTTCTACTCTTTTTAATCTACCATAAGGCACATATGCATTTTTACAATTTCTTTTCAGGCATTATCAATTTTCTGCAACATATTCATCCAGAATATGTCTGGGTGATATTGTTACTATGCAGTTTCGTTTCCATACTCATTTTACTTCGTTTTTTTGGGGAAAGTGGTCTTTATATTTACATTGGCATCGCTATTGTGGCCGCAAACATCCAGGTACTTAAAGCCGTCAAATTTTCTGTCTACTCACAACCTATCGCCCTTGGAACCATTCTCTTTACTTCTACTTATCTTTGTACGGATATTTTAGCCGAATATTTTGGCTATAGCTCAGCCCGTAAAGGAGTTTACCTTGGGTTTGTTGCCATGGTTTTAATGACACTTTTTATGACGCTTGCCATCGCTTTTCAACCTATAGATCCTGCAGCAGTAGGGCCCCATTTTCAGTGGGCTCTCGATAACCACTATCACATCGAAGCCATTTTCAGCCCAGCCCCTACCTTGCTTGTGGCCGGTATGTTTGCTTATCTAATCAGTCAATTGAACGATGTTTGGAGCTTCCTTAAGATTAAAAAACTAACCCATGGCCGCTTTCTTTGGCTTCGCAACACTACCTCTACCCTGCTTTCCACTTTTATTGACAATGTTATTTTCAGCTTCTTAGCTTGGATCATTTTAGCCAAATACCCTCTTCCCTTAAAAACAGTCTGGTACACCTACATTTTAGGAACTTATTGGTTAAGAGTCATTGTCACCTTCTTAACTATCCCGATCATTTACGGCGCTTACTATTGTTTACCCAAAAATAAGAAACCCTAGGGTTTATCTAGGGTTTCTTATTAAGAAATTGAAACAAGGTTGATTAAGCAGTTTTACGAATTTGCAGATGGTTATAAACCCCCTTCATAATCTTCACAACAACTGCATAGCTTAATTCTTTCCGCTTGGAAACGGAATTCATTGACTCACCAGCATTCACACAGGCTTTGATTTCATCACGTAAGTCTGCCGTAATAGTCGTACGTTTACGTCTTGTAGAGCCAGGCTTTCTATTAGAAAGCTTGATTCCATATTTCTCAATCAACGCTTCTGCTAGGTCTTTTGGAGTCGCAAACTTATTCTCAGTAAAGAATAGGTCCAACTTCACATCCAAGGATTCACGAAGTTTTTGCTTCTCTTCAAGTTCTTTCTTTCTTTCTGCTAGCCTTACTTGTTCTTTTTCTAGTTCTTCTATTTGTTTGTTTAAGTCCATAATAATCTACCTTTTTTCTGGTTGATATACTCTTTTTCTTAACGTTACCTAAAAAGGTTTATCAAAAAATAATATGGAATGCAAAGAAAAAATGATTAATTTTACAAAAATTCTCTCAAATAGAACTAATTTTTGTTTAAAAATCAGAAAGATTCTCATTTTCATCAAGACCTTCATTAAATTATAATTCTATATTAAATTAATCTCAGCCGAGAAAATTTCCCTATTTCCAGGCATAACAACATGTAACCCTTTCTTATGTTCAGGAGAATTTGGCAGTCCCATCCAAGGCTCTATGCAATAAAAAGGGCTATCAATAAGATCTTCTGTCCAAGTCGTTATAGCCATCCATTCTGAAGAAATGGCTGTCTTATTAAGAGTTAATTCTATATTTTCTTCCCCACTTTTAGGACCAAAAACAACCTTATCAGCCTTTAACCGTGTATGAATGCGATCAATAAGCCTTGCGTCACCTAAAGAGCTTTCTTGGCTAAAATCTTTAACACGCTCTAACTTTCCATCCATTAAGTGCCGAAAAGCCTGTTTTGCAGGAATCAGTATTTTATAATCCTTAAAAGTAAGGTGAGAATGCCATGGTATTTTAAAATAAAAATGATGACCTGAACACCACTCAATATTTTGACTATCAAGATTTTCCAATTCAAAATCTACCCTTAAACCTAGTTCATGAAAATAATAATGCACTCTAAAATTATAATCAAAAGGATAGGCATTTTTATTAACTGAATCTAGGAGTAGCTGTGCGCTAAATCCACTTGAATCTAAACGAATAATTTTGAACTGCCCTTGACGTGCAAACCCATGGCGTGGCATCGGTCGAATTTCGCCAGAAGGCATCTGCCAGAAGTTTTCTTTCCCTTGAGCAAACGTCCTAGCTACAAACGGAAACAGAATCGGGTTACCTCCTCGTATAGTTTCAGGCTGCGCGTAATTCGCTTTTTGTGGCCAATATAGCACCGACCGAACTTTATTAGAACCGTACGCTACATCCCACTTCATTAGCCTAGCTCCTCCTTGAGGCCAAGCCACAAACTGAGAACCTCCTACTTTCCATTTGTAGAAAACATGCCCTTCTTCCGTAAACTGCTCAGGATTCATTTCGAATTACATTGAAAAATTAACTTTGATTGTAAATGCTTCTCCTAAATCTTGCAGAACCTCTCTTAAACAAAAACACTATAAAAAAGAGGGCCGAACAAGTGATAACGACCGCGGCGCCTGCAGAAATTTCGAAATAAAATGACGCATAAAGGCCAGCCAATCCCCCTGTTATCGCAATAGCAACCGCTATCAGCATCATTTGCATAACCGTCCTCGCAATAAGTGCAGCGCTCGCTGCAGGGACTATTAGTAAAGCCGTCGTCAGAAGCGCCCCGATCATTTGAACGGCAGAAACCACACTTACAGCCACTAAAAAAAGTAGTAAATAATATAGCATTTTAGGTCTAACATGAATCAACTGGGCATAAACTGGATCTAGGGTAGCTAACTCCATTTCTTTGTGTAGCCAATAAAGCGCATTGAGGACAATGATGGTAATAGAGCCCACTAAAATAAGATGTCCCATTGTAACACCCAATATATTTCCAAAAAGTATACTCCCAAAATCCATAAAAGATTTTTTAATACTTATCATTAAAATACCGAGTGCAAACATAAATGATAGCACAACACCAATCGCACTGTCTTGGCGAACCTCATCTTTAGATGTTAAAAGACCAATCCCTAACACAGTTGCTAAGCTAGCAACAAGCGCTCCCACATAAAGATGCATCCCTCGTAAATAAGAAAAAACAACCCCTGGCAATAAAGTATGCGTTAGCGCCTCGCCAAGAAATGCAATACGCCGTAAAATAACGTAGCAGCCAATGGTTGCACAATTAATGCTCGCTAGGATAATACCTATAAAAGCCTTGTGCATGAAACTCTCTTGCAGTGGTTCTGTAAAAAATTCTATCATAATAAAAATAAACTTTAGGAAATAATTCCCTTTGTAATAAGTTCTCCTTCCTTTAGCATAAGCACGTCATCAAAGTGTTCACTCAAATGCTCCTTGCCATGGGTAGCAATGAGCAATGTTTTTCCTTCACCTTTAAGACGATCAAAAACAGCTTGGAGAATATTCTGTGTCTCATTATCTACCGCATTGAAAGGTTCATCTAAAATAAATAATTGTGGATTATGCACCATTGCTCTAGCCAGGAGCAGTCGTTGTTGTTCGCCAATTGAAAGCTCTCCAATTCTGCGATCAGCTAACTTACTAAGACCTAAAAGGTTCAAAGCCAAATCAGCCGCAACTTCATTCTCCTTAGACGGCTTTTTAAACCATCCTAAATAAATATAAGCGCCTGTAAGCGCTAGTTTGAAAACAGTAATAGGAAATTGCCAATCAATTTCGGAGCGCTGAGGAAGGTACATAACCAAATGCTTAGCAGAGGGCGCTTTGTGCCCATAAATATAAATAGAGCCCGATCTAATAGGTATAAGACCCACAATAGCTTTAAGAAGTGTTGACTTTCCAGCTCCATTAGCGCCAATTAGGGCTACCCTTGACCCACCTTTTATTGAAAATGCAATATTTTTTAAAACGTTTGCCTTATGAGGATAATTCACCGATAAATTGTTCACTTCAATAGCAGGTACCCCCTCATGTTGAGCGTCCGTACAAAGATACGAATAAGGGAAAAGGCATTTTTTCATTTTCCTAGCCCCTTCACGAGCGTATTTACGTCGTAGCGCATGAGCTCTACATAATTTTTAGCAAGTTCGTTTGTAGACCCAAGAGCTTCTGTATATAAAATTTCAGGAGGTGGCAGATGAGCTTCTTTAGCTAATTGTCGAATGAGTACCGGATTTTGCACGTTTTCCCCAAAAACAGCTGGTATATTATACTGCCGAATGAGTTTAATAAGCTGTGTAAACTTGCGAGCGGAAGGACCGGTACCTTCTGTTGTCGCTGAATGAAGAACACTTCCTAAAATCGTTAAACCATATCGCTTAGCAAAATAACGAAAATTGTTATGGTTAGTAATTAGCTTACGATTATTTACTGGTATACTTTGAATCTGTGCAAAAATCCATTCATCAAGTTCTTGTAATTTTTTTATATAATCATTTGCTTTTGAATGATAATAGACCTTATTTGCTGGATCATATTGAATAAGTACTGTTTCTATTCTTTTAACCATTAAAATAACATTTTGAACATCTAGCCAAACATGTGGATCGTTATCCATAAGATGCCCATGGGTATGACATTCATGACCACAATCTTCGTAAGGCAGAAGCGGTAATCCGTCCGAAAGAGAAATCCGCACTGCTTTTGAGTCAGAAGCTTTATAGAGCGCATTCAACCAATATTCTAATCCCAAACCATTTTCAAAAATCAAATCGGCTTGCGATAGACGTTGAACATCTTGAGGTGAGGGCTCAAAAGAATGAACATCAGAATTAGGGCCCACAAGGGTCTTAAGCCTAATTTTATCTCCAGCCACTTCATGCACCCAATCTGCTACAAGGGTATTCGTAGCAACCACCATTAGACCTTCATTAATAGCTGTAAGATTAAGTATCCCAACCCCTGCCAACAATACACCCATCAATTTTGTAACCTTCATTTGGATGACCTATTAAGTTAATGTTGAAAAATTTTTTTTATTCAAAGATAATAGAGGGAAATACCAAATATATCAATCTATGAACACAAAAATATTTTCTTCCACTGTCGCCTGCCATACTAGCGCTAATATTGCTCCATCCCAGTGCCAACTACCCAGTTTAGACCAATCCTTCTATCCTGCGGTTACCTTTGCTGAAGAAAGTCTTTCCGCGTTATCATTACCATCAGCAAACAATGTTTCTATTAAAAGCATAGAAAACGATGCTTTCTTGAACGCTATGCAAGACCTTCAGGCAGAGACTGAAAAGCTCTGGCAAGACGGCGTTATTAATGCAGATACAAAAACTTGTCTAGAACAAAGCTCAGCAACTATTTTAAATGTAAAACTATTCCTCCTTGGGCTTAACCTAAATGATGCATGGTTTGAAGAAGCTGTAGCGTTCAATGAGACGGCGAGCGCCCTTATTGAACATCTAAGAAAACACCCTCAAATCTTATCTACTACTCAACATATCAAGTTTCTCAAGAATCTACGTGCTGAGTTATTGACCAATTTGGAATTGAAGAACACCGCCCAATACCATCAATCCAAACGGGATCAATCGAGGTTTACGATATAAACTGCGGGATCTTTCTTTTTATTTTTAAACTCTCGGATGATTTTGATTGGTAAATGTTCAGGTAAGGTAAAAAAACCAGGAGCTTCAATAACTAGCCGAGAATTTTCTGAGAGCTTTAGCCATTTAAGGCATTTCTGCCATAAAATATCCATATCTTCCTCAAAAAAACGATAAGGAGGGTCTACAAAAATCAAATCATAAGTGCGCTCTTCAAGGGTCGTTATTTTAAAAATATCTGCTTTTACAATCTCACAAGGATTGTCTATTCCCGCCATGCTTTTCAGCACAGCCTTTAAGTTTTGTTCAATCACACGAACCCCTAATGGATGTTTTTCAACAAAAATACCCCCTCTAGCCCCACTACTCAACGCTTCTAACCCATAAGCCCCCGTTCCTGAAAACAAATCCAAGAAAAAAGTTCCACGTACAATTTCCCCCAATGATGAAAACACAGCTTTTCGCATGAAATCCGTTGCCGGCCTCAGCAGCGGATCTTTAAAAGAACTTAATAAAATACCCCTAGCTTTTCCACTTGTGATTCTCATTGATTTCTCATCTTGTTAAAGGTAACATCTACTACAGTTTTAATTTTTTGTAAATTAATCTATAATATTTTCCAAAGCCCAGGTTCATCTAATACCTAATTCAATGCTTTTTCATTTAATAAAAAAAACATATCCTCTATTATATTTCTTAATAATCTTCTTTCTTTCGATTTTAGCGCCCACTTACGCTTATCAAGAAAATTTCTGGCCCTTCTTTGTTGAAAATACATATGAAATAATAAACGAAAGAAAACGGCTTAATTTCTTAGGCCCTTTCCTAGAAGAAGCTTATTGTTGTGATAATAAATCTTATGCAACCCTTCGGCCTTTTTGGATTCAATTTTCTGATAATAAACAGCGCACGAAAGACACTCACGTTCTTTACCCCCTTATAAATGTTCATGAGTCCCCTGAACTCGAAAGGTGGAATATTTTAAACCTCATTGAATGGTCAAGAATATGCGTTGATGGAAAAAATGTCGATCAACACGTTCGCATCCTCCCCTTTTATGTTCTACGAAGAACTGGCAATCCAGATACTTCTTATGAAGGGCTTTTTCCACTCGGAGGTTCCATCCGCAATTTCTGGGGTATAAATGCTACATGGGCATGGTTTCCTTTTTACATTAGAATCGATAGAGGGGATGTTATGCGTCACGGCCTCTTTTGGCCTTTCATACGCTGGCAAGAAGGCCCCTGTGCTGGGGGCGCCGCTCTTTGGCCACTCATGGGCCACTTTTATAAAACGGGATCCTATAGAAGTTCATATTTTCTTTGGCCTTTTATCTATAGAAACGAAGAAGACCTCGATAAACCAGCTCCCTCTCTTAAACACGGATTTTTACCATTTTATGCCTACCACTGTTCCAAAAACAAACAGAGCACCACCGCCTTATGGCCATTTTTTAAACACATTGAAAGTTATCATCCCCCCTATCAAGAATATCATTTTCCTTGGCCATTTTTTGTGCAAGCACGAGGAGAGAATCGTTACATTAACCGCTGGGCTCCTGTTTATTCCCATTCTGTCATCAATGACGTCCAAAAGGAATGGTTTATGTGGCCTCTGATTCGCCACAAAACTTGGAAAGAAAGTGGCCTATGTATCGACCAGCAGCAATTTTTCTTCTTTTTACTATGGACCCAAAGACAATATCATCCTGACTGCCCATCTGGCCCTTTTTCACAAAAAACCCACCTATGGCCACTTTACAGTTACTGGGATAATGCTTGCGGCCAAAAACAATTTCAATTATTCAGCCCACTGGAAGCGCTTTTTCCGACAAACCGAATTGTTCAAAAACTATATACTCCTTTATTTGCCATTTATCGCTTCTGCCAAGACGTACCTGGGTACACAAGACATAGCTTTCTATTTGATTTTATTAGCATTGAAAATACCCCCTACCGATCACAATTTACCTTAGCGTTCCTTTTCGACGCTGAATGCTGCGCTGACTATAGCCGTTTCCAAATCCTCAAGGGACTATTAGGAATAGAGAAAAAAAATGGAAAAAAGTCTTTAAGAATCCTTTGGTTAACTATTTAATAAAAGATGAAAAAATTATCCTGATGAATACCTCTAATGTAAGAACCTTCGCCGAAAAAATCGTTAGTCCATTCACGTTAGCATTTTCTGCTTTTAGTCATTTACCTTCACTTCCTTATCAAATCAATAGAGTTCTTTATCACTGCTTCCATATTGGTTACTGTACTTTCTGGATTGTTGGCATTCTAAGCCTATTTATAGGAGGGGTATTAGCATTACAAACTGGTTTTAGTTTAAAAAGTGTCAGTGGTGCGCACTCCTTCATAGGTAGCATCGTTGGATTATCTATGGTTAGAGAACTAGGGCCTATGATGACTGCTTTCCTCGTAGCTGGAAGAGTTGGGTCAGCAACCACTGCCGAACTGGCTTCGATGCAAGTTTATAACGAAGTCGATGCCCTCATTACCATGAAGCTTTCTCCAGCGCGCATTTTAGTTCTGCCTAGACTAGTTGCCATACTTCTCATGATGCCTATCCTGACTATGTTTTCTAATATTCTCGGTTGGTTTGGAGGTATGATTGTGAGCTATCATGTCGATCTTATTAGTCTAGATCCTCAAACTTACTGGGATGGAGTAAAAACATATGTTGACTTTGAAAGCGTTAAAGACGGCCTTATAAAAGCAGAAACTTTTGGTTTTATTATAGTACTCATCTGTTGCAATGTGGGGCTCCATACAAAAGGAGGTCCTCGTGAAATTGGAACTGCTGTCACAAAAGGTGTTATTTCATCTATGTGCATGATTCTTATTCTCGATTACTTTGTTACGAAATTTACATTATAATTTGAATGACCAATAATTCACATACTCATACCGCGGCTACTGTTAAAGTTGAAAATCTTTCAAAATCTTTTGGTAGACAAAAAGTTTTGTCGAACATCAACTTTAGCGTCAACCCCTATGAAGTCTTTGTGATCATGGGGCCGAGTGGCTCAGGAAAAACTGTGCTTCTAAAGCACATTATTGGTCTTGAACTTCCCGATACAGGAAAAGTTCTCATTAATGGATTAGATGCCATTGAACCTTCAACCCGGGGGCAAACCAATACAGCTATAGTTTTCCAAGGAGGCGCTTTATTTCAATCTATGACGGTTTTTGATAACCTTGCTTTTTATCCTAAAGAACACCGTCTTTATTCTAAACATGAAATCCGTGAACGTGTCTACCATACACTTACCATGCTTTCTCTTGAAAAGGATGCTAATAAATATCCTTCTAATTTATCAGGAGGCATGCGCAAAAGAGTCGCCATTGCTAGAGCCTTAATGATGGAACCTCAATTGATTGTTTATGATGAGCCCACCTCAGAACTCGATCCTATTATGGGAGCCAATATTGCTGAAATCATCGCTACCTTAAAAGAAAGCTTCGCCGTTACCACCATTGTTGTGTCTCATGATAAAGAGCTTGTTATGAACATCGCTGATCGAGTCGCTATGCTTTTTGATGGTCAAATAAAAACTATTTTACCCCCTCAAGAATTAATCAACCACAACGATGACTGTGTTCAAGAATTTCTTAATCCTATAATTAATCTTGAAAATCCAAGATTCAAACAAACAGTAAAATAATATGAAAAATTTATCCCAAACTATTAGAGTCATCCTCTTTTTTATTTTCGGCGTTGCTTTAATATGGATCGTCCACGAAACACTCACAGATTCTGCTTTTTACACTCAAGGAGGTCATGAAGTAGTTGCAAATTTTTCCGATCTCAAGCAACTAAAAATTGGCAGCGACGTTCGCATGGCAGGTGTTAGCATTGGCATCGTTAAAACAGCATTTTTGAAGGACCACAAAGCTTCCATCATCATAATCGTCGATAGAAAAACCAAAATCCCTAACGATTCTATCGCAAAAATTGCTACAGCCGGCCTTTTAGGTAATAACTACGTTGCTATTGAACCAGGAAATTCAACAGAATATCTACCTCATAGAAATGCTATCATTAAAACAATTGATACTCCTGGTATTAGCGACCTTGTAAGCCATATCAGTACAATTGGTACTAAAATAGAAAATCTGCTGGATGACTTCCACGGAACCAATGAAAAAGGAGGTATGCTTGGCCAATTAAACCAAGTTATTGCAGAAAATAAAGATAAACTTTCGAATGTCTTAACCAATTTAGAAACCGTGACGGCAAAACTTGCATCAGCCGAAGGTAGTTTAGGCAAAATCATCCACAATGATGAATTGTATCATCATCTGTTTGCTACTGCAGGTGATATCCGAGAAGCTGCAAAAAAGACCTCACTCCTCATGGATAACGTCACCTTCTTAGTTGATGATGTCCAAGTCAATGGCAGCCCTATTAGTGCCCTTATGAAAGATAAAAAAATGGCTCAGGAAATGAAAACGTTCATCGCTAATTTACATCAGTTTTCTGAAAAATTAAATCGCAGTAACAGTACACTTGGCCGTTTAATCGCTGATGACGATTTATATATAAAGGCTAAGGAAATCATGCATAAAGTCGACAATGCCGTTAACAGCCTTGAAAATAGCGGACCTACAACCGCTGTTGGCATTGTAGGTAGTGCTCTTTTTTAAAGTTGTATAATCAGTTACTTTAGATAAATATTTCACACACTATGGAAATAGAAAAAAAATTATCCGCTTTAGGATTAACATTACCTCCCACTCCAACAGTAGTAGGAAATTACGCTCCTTACGTTAAAGTAGACAATTTACTCTACCTTGCTGGCACGCTTCCTGTGATCGATGGAAAGATCTCTCATGCTGGCAAAGTCAGTAAAGAATTTTCAATCGAAGAAGGGTACTTAGCTGTAAAATATTGTGCCTTAAATACCTTAAGTAATATTAAAATGGCCATTCGTTCATTAGACGCCGTTCGCCGCATTATACTTGTTAATGGCTTTGTGAACGCAAAAGAAGGTTTTGCAGATAGCCCAGCTGCACTCAATGGAGCATCGGATTTATTTGTCGAATTATTTGGTGAAATTGGTAGACACGCTCGTGCAGCCGTCGCTATGGCAGGGCTACTCAAAAACGCTACTGTTGAAATCCAATGTATTGTTCAAACCTAAGACTTCATGCTTCAATTTCTGCGCATCAAAAATCTTGCTCTTCTAGATTCGGTGGAACTTGATTTTGAGCCTGGCTTCACCATTGTTACAGGCGAAACAGGTGCAGGGAAAAGCATTTTCTTAGGAGCCCTTGGCCTTCTCGCTGGCTCTCGTGCCGACAAATCTATGATTCGCAATGGCCAAACTACTTGTGAAGTCGAAGCCATCCTCCATTTCAAAGATTCAACGGCTCTTAACCAGGCTCTCGAATCTTTTAACCTCTCTCCCTGCCATGAGGGTACACTCATTATCAAACGCATCTTATCTGAAAATAAAAGTCAAAAAATCCTTATCAATGATACGTTTTCTTCCCTTCCCTCTCTTCAAAAAATTGCTAGCTTTTGGATCGATTTTCACGGTCCCGGCGAACCTCAAAAACTTTTCAATGAAAACTATCAATTAACAGTTCTCGATGCCTTTGGAAAAACTCAACATTCATTAACAGAATACCAAGCTCTTTTCCATGAATGGAAAAATATCACTCAGCAAATACAAGTCCTTCGGCAGACGGAAGAATTATCGAGCGATGAAATTGAGTTCTATCAATCTCAAATCGACAAAATTAATAAGGCTGGCCCTGATTCCGATTCCATTCACTCCCTTGAAGAATCCTTCAATCGACTTACCCATTCTCAAGAAATCAATGAACTATCCATCAAAATTCAGTCCGCCCTCAGTGAGCAAGGCGCTCTTGGCCACCTTCGCTCCACTGTCAAACCTCTTCAACGTCTTCTTCAATTAATCTCTAATAACACCGATCATCAACTTTTAAAACGCGTTCATAATAGCATTATCGAAATTGAGGATATAAACGCCGAGCTCTCCAGCCTCTCCCAAAACGATTGGCTCGATGAGCAAAACATTGCCCATATCCAAGAGAGAATGAACCTATGGCTCGAAATTAAGAGAAAATACGGGCCCACACTCCAAACCGTTATTGAAAAAAGAAACGCCCTTATACAACTTCTTAGTTCCCAATCCAACATCGAAAAACATATCCATGAACTTACCCATGCGGCTCAAAAAAAAGAACAACAACTAAAATTACTTGCCGATGAACTTCATGCATCACGGCAAAAAGTATCCATAAGCCTTTCAAAACAGATTCTTCAGTCACTTAAAAAAGTAGGCTTGCCAAAAGCCAAATTTGAAGTCGCTTTCAACAAGGAGTCTTCTCTCAAAGAATTTGGGGAATATAGCTGTTCATTTCTCTTTTCAGCTAACCCCGGCCATCCGCTTCTACCTTTAAATAAAATTGCTTCGAGTGGTGAACTTGCCCGTGTAATGCTTGCTCTCAAAACACTTTTAGCTGAAGTTGATAATACGCCCCTACTCGTGTTTGATGAAATTGATGCCAATATCGGTGGCGAAATCGCTTCTCAAGTTGCTAAAGAATTGCTCAAGCTTTCTAAAAATCATCAAGTATTTTGCATCACTCACCTCCCCCAAGTGGCAGCTTACGCCCACAATCATTTGCTCGTAGAAAAATATCAAGATAAACAAACTACTTCTGTCTCCATTTCAACACTAAGTACACAGAATATGAGGGTAGAAGAGCTCGCTCGTATGCTTGGGTGTCGCCATTCGCCTTCAGCAAAAAACCATGCCAAAGAACTTTTGAGCATGGCTTAGAAATTAATGTTTAATTTTAACGACGGGTAGTGGTACCTTTAATAATAGTGTCCTGGCTCTTAGGGCAGTTATTGCTATTCATGATAGAATTGTCACGTTCACGGCGTAGTCGTGCATTTTCTGCATGCAATTTTTGTTCCTTTTCACGCTGTTCTCGCTCCTTCAATAATTGCTGCCTACGAGCTGTCCACTCTTTTTGTGTAGCTTGTCTTTCTCTCTCAATTTTTTCATTCCAGCGCTGGGCCTCATTTTTTTGTTTTTCTAATAATAATTGCCATTCATGATCACGCTGAGCTTTCTCTAAAGCTATTGTTTGCTCCCTAAGTTGCCTCTCATAGCGTTCTTTTTCTTCACGCAGCATATCATTTCTTTGCTGCTCCAATCGTCGCCGTTCACGATCTATGTGAGCTTGTTCTAAAGCTATTCTTCGCTCATTAGCTAAACGCTCTTCATAGCTAACATCTCGGTAAACAACTGTCGAATGAACGGAAACTGGCACAGGTTCCACCACACTAACCGAAACAGGAGCAGGCTCAGGCACATAAATTACTTGAGTTGGCTGAGCATTATATCGTGCTTGTTTCTCTTGCGCACCCGCATGAGCACCCATCGAACTCCCTGCAAGTCCCCCTACTACACCTCCTAAAATAGCACCACCAGCGCCTCCATCAATTGCATACCCCATGGCAGCTCCAGCAGCCGTACCTAAGGCGCCGCCACCCAACATACCGGATGTTTGATCACACCCAGATAGTAATATACTAGAACCTAGTAGACTAAATATAATAATATGATTTTTCATGATAAATATGGTCGCATAAAAAACCCATCTTGTAAAGCCTTGATCAAGTTGACTTCCCTGCACTTAGAACAGGTTGGGGGAGGATTATCCCCCAAACATATTTAAACACACGGCTTAATGACAAACTGTAGTTGCGTAATGATACTCAGTACAGCAACTATCATTGATAATAGCATTATCACGTTCCCAACGTAACCGCTCATTTTCTGCACGCAGCGCACGATACCTTGCACGCTCCAAAGCATCACGCTCACGTCGCTCTATTGCCATCCTTCGTTGATAAGCATAGTTTGGCTCATAGTAAACATCCCGGTAAACAACCGTAGAACAAGCAGGAACTGGCACAGGTTGTGCATAACAAATTGGTTCAGCATACGCCATCCGTTGTACACGCCGTGGACTGCAAGAATCATTGCCAATCGCACCGCCCAGCAATCCCCCAATTACACCACCTAAGATGGCCCCACCACCAGGACCACGATCAATAGCGTAGCCAATTCCAGCCCCAGCAGCTGTGCCTACAGCGCCTCCAAAAAATAACTTTGAAGTACGGTCACATGCAGCAAAGACAGTGCTAGAACTAATTATACTTAAAAAAGTTAATATAACTATATAATTTTTTATTTTCATACTAAACATATTTATATGAAAACAAGCGACCTTGCAAGATTTTTCTTGCAAGTCGCTAGGGGTAGATTGTTAAAATTAATTCCCCATATTATGGCCCATAGCAGCGCCTGTAAGCCCTCCAAGTACACCGCCTAGAGCAGCTCCACCACCGTTACCAATAGCATATCCAATACCAGCTCCAGCAGCTGTGCCTACGGCGGCCCCGCCAAGAGTAGAACTTGTCTGATCGCAACCACTTAAAAAAATGGCTCCAATGAGTAAGCCAATACCTAATAACGTTGTTTTTAGCATCTTCATAGCCATAATATACTCATATAATTTAAATAAATCAAAAAAGTTTTAAATTAAAACTAGCTTCCTTCATAGAAAAAGAAATGCAAAAAAGCTTACTTTTTCAGTCTTGCTTTCTAAGACTATTTGCTTTTTAACCAATCATTTAACAATTCAAAACTATGATAGTACACAATGCAGTCTCTTGTTCTAACACAATTTTAGCTCAAACTGGAGGAAGTCTGGGCGGTATTCCTATGAATCTTATTATCATGGGACTACTCTTTGTAGGGATGTGGTTTTTATTAATTGCTCCTCAAAGGAAGCGTCAAAAAGAGCATGCTAAAATGATTGAATCTCTTCAAACAGGCGATGAAGTAATGACCAATGGTGGCATTTACGGTACAATCACAAATGTTAAAGAAGATCGCTTTGTCATTAAAATAGCCGATAATACCCGGATTGAAGTCAACAAAAGTTGTATTCAAACAAAGATAGGGAGTGGATCTACAAAAGCCGAGTAATAGTGTTAATTCTTTCATTTTTAAACTATGAATAAGGGAATACTCGCCAGGCTTCTCATTTCACTAATTGTTATAGGTTGGGCATTTATTAGCCTCTTTCCTATCAAAGATAGGCCCTTCGCAGAAGTGCTTCTTCAAAAAGCCACAGCTGATAAGAGTGAGTTTGGCCAGCTCATGGAAACAGCTAAAAAAAAGGTGGCTTCCAAAGAATCTCCTTCACTATTCCTTGCGCTCAATGAATTGGCAGATAAAAACAATGTGGATCTGTCCAAATTTTTCCCATCCATCAACCTTGCAGATATTAAAAACGTTACAAAAAAAAATGAAATCTTGCTCAAATATCTCCTCCAACAATCTCAAGGTAAAATTAAACTGGGGCTTGACTTAAGAGGAGGCGTTTCTTTTACCCTCAAAATCAATGAAGAAGCCTTTACTAAACAAAAAGATACTTTCTACCGCGAGCAGCAATTAAGTAAAGCCATTAGTATCATTGAAAAGCGTATCAATGGCCTAGGAGTTGCAGAACCTCTTATCCGTGCAAGAGGGAACTCTCAAATCGAAGTTCAACTTCCAGGTATCTCAACACAAGAGAATCCCCATGCTTTAGCAAGCCTTCAAAAACCTGCTAAACTCACCTTCCACAAGGTCCATAGAACCCTCTATCCTAAGTCTACCCCTACGTCTGAACAGCCGGCTGGTTTTGTTCCCATGGATCTTGAAATCACAGACCCTCACAGTGGTCAAATCCACTTTAGTCAACTTTTCATTAAAAAAATACCTGAAATGACCGGCGCTATGGTGAAAGAAGCCTTTGTCTCCCAAAGCCAATATGGTGCCTATGAAATAGGACTTCACTTAACCGATTCCGGCGCTAAACGTTTTGAAGAAATTACAAAGTCCATCGTTGATGAAAATAATGAGCCGCCTTTTAGCAACATGGAAGAAGCTAATCCTGCTAAAAAAGGTCGTCTGGCTATTGTTTTAGATGGTAAATTGTATTCAGCCCCTCGTGTAAATGACGTCATTGGTGGTGGCAGAGCCGTTATTACAGGTGACTTTACTCAACGAGAAGCTCTAGAACTTGCCAATGTTCTCAATAACCCCTTAGAGTTTGAATTAAAACTCGAAGAAATGAACGAAGTAGGGCCCTCCCTCGCTGACGACGCCCGCCTTGCAGCTATTCGATCTACGATCGTGGGCTCCGCCCTAGTTGTCCTCTTTATGGTCGGCTATTATCTTTCAGCCGGTATCATTGCTGTAATCGCCCTAGTTGCAAATATCATTATCATTCTAGGTGTTCAAGCAGGGATACAATCGACCCTCACTTTCCCTGGAGTTGCTGCTCTTGTCCTCACAATCGGCATGGCTGTTGATGCTAATATTTTAATTTATGAGAGAATAAGGGAAGAAATGAAAACAGGGAAAAACCTTAAAAGCGCACTCCTCGCTGGTTTTCATAAAGCATTCGCAACTATTTTAGATGCAAACTTAACCACTCTTTTAGCCGGGGTTATTTTGATCTACTTAGGAACAGGTGCGATTAAAGGATTTGGGGTTACTCTTTCCATTGGTATTGGCGCTACCATGTTTTGCTCTCTTATTCTAAGCCGTGCTCTCTTAGAACTTTGCGTCAATAAGAACCTCATTAAAAATCCGTTTCGTTTTTCCATCTTTAAAGAAAGTAATATCGACTTCATGAAATACGGTAAGCCAGCCTTTATTTTAACATGGGTTATCGTTTTTGCAGGATTCGTTGGATTATATTTTCAACGGAATCACATATACAGTATAGACTTCACAGGAGGAGACGAAATATCCATCAAATATCAACAAAAACTCCCTCTTCAAGATATCTATAACACCGCCAGCAAATACCATTTAGGCGAAGTTCTTCCTTCTTATCAAACCAATGTTACTGGAACGACAACTGGCGAAATATTAAAAATACAAACTGAGTTACAAAAAGGTAGACTTGTATTTGACGCTTTAAGTCAATCTTTCCCTCAATCAGGCTTAGAAATCGTGGGCGAAAACACAATTGGGGCTTCTGTCAGCAACTCGCTTAAACTAAATGCCCTTCTTTCTATTGCTACTGCAATACTTGGAATCATGATCTATGTTGCTTTTCGATTTGAATTCGGTTTCGGAATAGGGGCCATTGTTTCAACAGTTCACGACATACTCATGAGCATTGGTATTTACGTCCTCCTAGGAGGGCAATTTTCTGCGCCTATGGTTGCCGCTATTTTAATGATCATTGGTTATTCTATTAATGATACTATCGTCGTTTTCGATAGAATTCGTGAAGAATTGTCACTCAATGCAACCGCCTCTTTAAAAACAATTATTAATATTTCTATCAATAAAACCCTTTCCCGTACCATCTTAACGAGCTTAACCACCCTCTTAGCCGCACTAGCCCTCTACCTCTTCGGCGCCGGTATTGTTAAAGATTTTTCCCTCGTCTTTATTATAGGAATTGTGACAGGTACCTTCTCCTCCATTTTTGTAGCAAGCCCCATTTTCTACTGGTGGCATAGAGGCGATCGTAAACACATTGAACAAAAGAAACTTTCTGGTAATAAAGAACAGATCCGTTCACCTATCCGGTAGCAAATATTTATGGAATGGGTTTATAAGGAGATCCCGATCGATCGAATTAACGCCCTCAATAATTTGAACATTAATCCCTTCCTCATCCGTTTGTTAATCAGAAATGGCATACAGACTTTGGAAGAAGCTCAAACCTTTCTCTATCCTAAATTACTGATGTTAGAAGATCCTTTTCTCATCACAAATATGCAAATAGCCGTAGAAAGAGTTTACAAAGCCATCACAAACAATGAATCTATTTTAATTTTAGGAGACTACGATGTTGATGGGGTCACCAGCACCACCTTACTCATCAGCATTCTTAACCATTTCAACATCCATCCAAATTTCATTATCCCTCGCCGCTTTGAAGAAGGCTACGGTTTAACTCAAGCTGCTATTAATAGAGCCCTAAAAACCTTTTCACCTTCTCTTTTTATATCTTTAGACTGTGGTACAAATTCCAAAAAAGAAGTTGCATTCCTTACTTCAAAAAACATCGATGTCCTTATTATCGACCATCACCAATCAAAAGAAGCCCTTCCAAAAGATGCCATAATCATTAACCCTCACATTTTCGACCACGACAATCATTCTTGGAAGCACCTTTGCTCCGTAGGTCTCGTCTTTAAATTCGCTCATGCACTTATTAAGTACCTACGAGAAAAAAATAATCCCAATGCTTTTACCATCAACTTAAAGGATTTTTTAGATATTGTCGCCTTAGGCACCGTTGCAGACATGGTCCCTTTAACAGGCGAAAATCGAATTTTAACAAAATTTGGACTCGAGAAAATCCATTCCTCCAACCGCACTGGCCTAAAGGCCTTATGTAAAGTTAGTGGCATCACTCCCCATCAATCTATTCAACCATATGATGTTTCCTTTCGTTTAGGTCCAAGAATTAATGCTAGCGGCCGCCTAGCAGAAGCCACTCTTCCCGTGCAATTATTATTAGAAAAACAACCCAACTTATGCCATCATTATGCTGAGCTACTGGATTCGATGAACCGGGAAAGACAAGATATCGAGTCTACCATCACAAACGAGGCTAAAAAACAAATTGAGGCCCTCCCCTTAACAGATGAGCACGCCATCGTCCTCTATGGACCTCATTGGCACTCAGGCGTCTTAGGCATTGTCGCCGGTAAATTATCCAAAGCTTACCACCGCCCCTGCATTATACTTGGACTAGAAAGCGTTGCTAAAGGTTCCGGAAGGAGCATTCCAGGCATTGACCTCATGCAAGCCCTTGCTCTTTGTGATTCTCTACTCGAAACATGGGGAGGCCATCCAATGGCGGCCGGTATTTCCATTAATCCCTCAAACATTCCTGATTTTCGAACTCAATTTAATGCGGCTATTCAGAAACAACTTCCTCATGGACTTCCCAATCCCTTCATCGAAATTACCGAATGGCTTCCTCTTCTTCAACTCAATATAGAACTTTTACAAACTCTAGACCTCTTTCATCCTTTCGGCATGGAAAACCCTGAACCTATTTTTGGCATCACTAATGCATGCCTCTCACCCATCC
>Ga0206902_10001_pt1 | contig 114029 bp, 118 predicted proteins | sample Alteio_BWOrgHeat_44_FD_153242 | JGI IMG/M metagenome (GOLD analysis project Ga0206902, IMG submission 153242) | Enriched cells from forest soil in Barre Woods Harvard Forest LTER site, Petersham, Massachusetts, United States -... | ecosystem: Environmental > Terrestrial > Soil > Temperate forest... | reverse complement strand
TTGGTGCACCATAACTAAAAGTAAAATCTTTTTTCACTAACCCTGGTGCATGTGCTGCTATATTACTGTGAGCGCTCACAATAATGACATCTCCAGCAATGCGTTTAATACCCCAAGTTTGTAACTGCGTGAGCAATTTATTTAAGTCATTTTGAGTGAATGATGGATCGCCTGGTAAATGTAAATATATAGATCCTTTGAGCACGCCTTGTTCAACAACATGAGCATTAGTGCTTAATTGATTTTTGAAGCGATAATCAGGCCCAAGTACCATAAGAGCTGCTGCATCAGAAAATAACTTCATGTTACTAGCAGGGATCAGTAAGCGGTTGGGATTGCGTTGGTAAATGGTTTTGCCTGTGCTTAAGTCAAATACTACGATACCTATATTGAGATTGGGATCAACGCGATTAATCATCGCATCCGCAAGTGTTGGAATATTATTACTATATGCACCCTGGCAGAGCAGTAAAGTGATAAATAACGGCAAAATTCTATTTTTCATAAGGGATCCTTGTTGTTCGGTCTTTTATTTCTACATTATCACATTTCATGAGCACATAACTGCCTGGGGCATCCATTATTGAATGGTATGCAGGATTTAAGTTGAGAGCCTTGATGCGTCTTCCAGAGCGTTTTTTTAACCACATACTCCAGGTTGGCCACCAAGAGCCTGTTTGAAATGTTGCGGTGTTTAGCCAATCATCAGCAGTTGCTGCGGTATTGGTATTGTAATTAAAGCCATATTTTTCATTGCTAGGTGGATTAATAATACCTGCTATATGCCCAGATTGACCAAGTAAGAAAGTTTTGTCGCCATTGACAGCTTGATAGCCAAGGTAGACGGTATGCCATGGCGCTATATGATCTTTCTTGGTTGCGACAAAAAATGATGGAACATCTATTTGACTAATATCTATCGGTGTATGCTTGAATTTAATTTTGTTCGGCTTTATTAAATCATTATTTAGGTACATCCAGCGCAAATATTGTGAATGCATTTTTTGTGGCATATTTGTTGCGTCAGTGTTCCAGTACAAGATATCAAATGGCACTGGAGCTTGGCCGCGCAAATAATGTTTGATAAAAAATGACCATACTAAATCAGTAGAGCGTAATGCATTAAACGCGCTAGTCATAAAACGCCCATCTAAGAAGCCTTTTTTATCCATTTCTTTTTCTAATTGGGTAACTTGCTGTTCATTGATAAACACGGCCATATCGCCGACATCACTGAAATCGATCATGGCTGCTAAAAATGTAGCTGAGCATATAATATTTTTATTGCATGCTTTATGGTAAGCCAACAACATAGCTAATAATGTTCCACCTATGCAAAAGCCCAATGTATTAATGTGTTTAGTGTTGCATTGTTTTTGAATTATCTGCAATGCTTTATCTGGCCCTTCTTTTAGGTAGTCATATATGGACTTATGTGCAAGTCGTGCGTCAGGATTTACCCATGATATTATAAAGACACGGAATCCTTGTTGCACTAGCCATTTAACCAACGAATTGTTTTGGCTTAAATCTAAAATATAATATTTGTTGATCCATGCTGGTATGATTAATAATGGCACCGTATAAACGGTTTTTGTTTGTGCTTTGTATTCAATTAATTCCATCAGCTCATTGCGAAAAATCACTTGTCCTTTAGTGATAGCTATATTTTCGCCAATATGAAATGCCTCGTTGTCAGTCATTTTAATGAGAATATGTGCAGCGCCAGCTTCGAGATCTGTTAATAAGTTATTTAAACCACGTAACAGATTTGCACCATGACTTTGTAGTGTCTCTGCGATAATTTGTGGATTAGTATGCAAAAAGTTATCTGGCGATAGAGCTTCTAAATATTGCCGTGTAAAAAACTGTATACGTTTCGCTATGTGTGGATCGCCATAATCTAAATGTGCGAGTAAAGAGTTTAAGTGTTCGCTTGCTAGTAAATAATGTTGGCTGAGTAAATGAAAAAATGGGTTATTAATCCATGCATCATTGGCAAAACGTTTGTCACTAGTGTGTATTGGTGTGCCTGTGAGCCACTGTTCCATGTTACTTTGCAGTAACCCGATGGTATCCTGTAAGTAGCCTAGTTGCATCTGCCATAATTTTTCTGGATCTTTGCATAAGGCGAGTATCATAACTTGGAAGTCAGTTGATAAATCAATAAATTGCTTGAGAAATAATGTAACTTTTTCGGGTTCTGCTTTGGTCTTTAAGAGAATTTTTAGGCTTTTTGTGGCCACAGACTGTATCATATCATGGAGTTCAGTATTAGTTTTTAACATGCCAGCTCCTGTGACTTTGGACATTGGGAATAATATATGCAAAAACCATAATGTCTTATTCTGCTCACGATCCTTATTTACTAATTTAATTATTTCTGTATATCGTATAAAATAGCAAGTAGGCTTATTCTATAATTGTGCAATAATGAGAATAGCGAATGGTCGACAGGCTCTAAGTATTCTACCTGGTGACTGCAGAAAGATACAAGTAGGGTTGTTATGTTTGTTTTAATATGTTTAGGAGATGGTTATGCGGGCAAGCTGGGGCTTAATGATAAATGTCCTGTTATTAATTGGAGTGATTGTCTCATTTTGGCGCATGATGCAAATAAGAAATAGGCAACGCAATGAGATTGTTTGCCAGCCTTCTCTTGGTGTGATAGATGAAGAGCAGCATAATATTATTTCTGTGCGTAAAATTGATCAAAATGTACCTAGCGAAAAACCAACGCTCGGATCTAAAGTAGGACATGCTAAAATACCAACATTAGTAAATTCTGTGGCAAAAGATGTGAAGGTTACTAACCTGCCTAGTGGGGCTCAAGTGGCAACGCAAGCTGAATCTATGCCAGTTATAGTAATGTTCTTATTAGCAAATGCAGGGCAGCAATTTGTTGGTTATGAGTTATTGCAAACTTTGCTTACTGCTGGATTACGCTTTGGTGAAGGCAATTTATTTCATAAGCATCAACGTGCTAATGGACACGGCCCAATATTATGTAGTTTGGCGGCTGCCACGCCAAACGGTACGTTTGATTTGCAAACTATAGGTGCATTGAGTGTGCATGGCTTGTGTTTATTTATGTATGCATCTGGTAATAGCACAATTGATGCAGAGCGTTTTTCAATTATGCTAGATACGGCACAGCAGTTGAAAGAAGGGTTGAATGCGCAGTTACTGGATCATGAACGACGCATTTTATCAGAGGCAAGTATTCTCAGCTATCGTCGTGTATTACAACTTGAGGATGAGTTGGCATCATGCGATTGAGAGAGGTAGCGCGTATACTCAATCAGTCTTGTGTTGATGATTGCGTATTATCCCAAGTCTGTACGGATAGTCGTAATATGCGTTCTGGTGCATTGTTTATCGCATTACGCGGAGAACGATTTGATGGTGAGCGATTTGTTAGGGATGCAGTTGCTAATGGCGCAAGTGCTGTAGTTTCCCATACACATATACCAGATTTGCCTGTGCCGCAATTTGTAGTAGATGACACACTTCAGGCTCTGCAGTCATTAGCAATTTATCATAGAGATGCATTTGCAGGTACGGTGGTTGCCTTAACTGGCAGTAATGGCAAAACCACTGTCAAAGAGATGTTAGCTGCATTACTACCTAAGCCAACTTTTGCAACTCCCGGTAATTGGAATAACCATATTGGTGTCCCATTGAGTATTTTACTTCTTGAAAATACATATCGTTATGCAGTCTTTGAATTAGGTGCGAATCATGCCGGAGAGATCGCTCATACCGTTGCCATGGTGCGACCAACGGTTACTTTGGTTAATAATATTGCGCCGGCACATTTAGAGGGGTTTGGTTCAATTGATGGTGTGGCGCGTGCTAAGGGTGAAATTCACGCAGGTCTGGCGGCAGGAGGTGTTGCCATTCTTAATGAAGACGATCCATATTCCTTAACGTGGAACCATATCTTGCAAGATAAAAAAACCATTGGCTTTTCAGTTATGCATGAAGCAGATGTATGGGCGCGTAACATTGTATTCAACGATTTAGGTGCAGCGCATTTTGAGCTGATTGTCGCAGGTGAGCGAGCTGCAGTACAATTACAAGTGCCTGGTTTGCATAATGTTAGTAATGCGTTAGCAGCTGTTAGCTTTGCGCATGCGCTCGGTGTTTCCATACCTACGTGCCTTGCCAATTTAAGCATGTTTACAGGAGTGCCCGGGCGGATGACGTTTTTGTCTGGTTATGCGCGTGCTATTATTATTGATGATACATATAATGCTAATTTACGTTCGACACTTGCTGCATTAGAAGTCTTAAGTAAATGTCGTGGTAGAAGGATTTTTATTTTAGGCGATTTAGGCGAGCTTGGAGATGCCACTGTTGAGCATCATGAAACTATTGGGAATGTGGCAAATGCACATGGAATAGATGTGTTAATGACGTGTGGTTTACATAGCGAGGCTACTACTCGCGCATTTGGGAAGAATGCGCAACATTTTTCTAATCAAGATGAATTGAGTCAAGCGGTTTTGCCTTATTTAGATGAGACAACAACGGTATTGGTGAAGGGATCGAGGGCGGCTGCCATGGAAAAGGTAGTTAAACAATTAATGGGGGGTTGTTGACAGCAATGGCATTTGGTTAATGGAGCTAGGCTTACACTTTCATGGTTGTTTGTGCCGTCCCGCCTTCGTGGGGATGGCACAAACAACCTTCAGATTCCTTAACCTAATGTCATTGCTGCCAACAGCCCCTAATTTTTAAATATATGTGAGGTATTATGTTTTATTGGTTGGCTCATTGTTTACAGGGACAGTATCATGCATTACGAGTGGTGCAATATTTGACATTTCGTTCTATTTTAGCAGCACTAACAGCACTGCTAACTTGCTTGATATGTGGGCCAATAATGATTCGTTGGTTGACACGTATGCAGATCGGGCAATCAGTACGTGATGATGGCCCAAAGAGCCATTTATCTAAATCAGGTACTCCTACTATGGGCGGAGTATTGATTATATTCGGTGTCGTTACTAGTTGTCTGTTATGGGCTGATCTATCACAAATTAATGTGTGGTTAGTATTATTAGTAACGTGTGGATTTGGTATGGTTGGCTGGGTCGATGATTATCGTAAACTTGTGTTAAAAAATAGCAAGGGATTGTCAGCGCGTGCAAAATATATGTGGCAATCGTTGATTGCTATAGCTGTTGTTTTATATTTATATTTTCATGCGAGTTTGCCGATTCAGACGCAATTGGTTATGCCTTTTTTTAAGGATTGGTTAATTAATTTGAGTGTAGTATTTCCTATCTTGGCCTATTTCGTCATCGTAGGTACTAGTAATGCTGTTAATTTAACGGATGGTCTCGATGGCTTGGCTATTATGCCGATAGTGATGGTGGCCGGTGCACTGGGTGTGTTTGCTTATGCGACTAGCAATGCGTTATATTCGCATTACTTAGCTATTGCTTTTGTGCCCAATGTTGATGAATTAACCATTTTTTGCTCGACCATTGTTGGCGCAGGGCTAGGGTTTTTATGGTATAACGCATATCCAGCACAGATATTTATGGGTGATGTTGGATCATTAGCATTAGGGGCAGCGCTTGGCATAGTTGCTGTTCTTGTGCGCCAGGAATTAGTGTTGTTGATTATGGGCGGTTTATTTGTGATCGAGACGTTGTCAGTTATATTGCAAGTGGGATATTTTAAATACACCCATGGTAAGCGTTTATTTCGTATGGCTCCATTGCATCATCATTTTGAATTAAAAGGGTGGTCAGAACCGAAAATTATCGTGCGTTTTTGGATCATCACGGTAGTATTTGTGTTATGCGGGCTCGCTACTTTAAAACTACGATAGAAAAATCATGTTCTCTTGACTACTATACCATATTCCATAAATGGCGTACAATTTAGGAGTATGGCCTTTTTTTCAAGTTGCAGATTTGCATCGTGTGGCACATGACTCTGTTTTGGCAAACAGTTTCCCTTAGTTATATGAAGAAGTCGGCGCTAATACCGAATCTATTTTTAAGCCTTAATATAGCATTCTTTCCTAGCTGTCTTTCTCCATTTAGAAATTTTGATACGTTAGCTTGGCTGCCAAAAATATCCGCTAAGTCTTTTTGATGAAGATGGTGGGATTGCATCAAATACCTCACCATTTCAACGTCAGTAACATTTGCACCAATATCAGGGTAATGCTCATCATCATACTGCTCTAAATTTTCACCGATAATTTGCATGGCAAGTGCCAGAGGATGCGTTTCATCTTCCCTGACTGCATCCGTCAACTGGTCAAGAATTGCCTCCAATTCTGCATAGTTCCTACTGTTTTTTGGCTTTCTAAAGACTGCAAGAGGTAAATGGAACTGATGATTAGTGTGTTCATCAACATAATCAATAGATAGAGCCGTCATAGTCATAATGCACCTCGTCTAATTTTATCTTGGTTATTACGCTTACTGTACTCTGCGTGAGTCCATATAGTTCTTATGAAACCCCAGTTATGGGTTTTGGTATAGCACGCCCCACTAAGCTTTATACAGCGTTGCAAGTTCACTCGGCTTCGGTCATGTACTGTATGCACACTCCCTCGCCTCACTCACTTGCGCCTTGCCTAAAACTTAGTGGGGCGCGCTATAGTACATGCAGGAAAAAATTTATAAATTTTCTCGCGGAATCTTTTTAGAACAAGTATAATTTAATTTAAACCTTTTAGGAATGATAGATGGGCGAATTAGCATTAGTTGCTGGCCTAGGCAAAACTGGGTACTCGATTGTGCGTTATTTGCAGAGACGTAATCGAGATTTTATAGTATTTGATACTAGAGATGAACCACCAGATCTCTTGACCTTTAAAAAAACTTTTCCGCAAGTAGAAGTGTATTGTGGCGAGTTGCCCGGCAATGTATTGGCGAGTGTTAAGCGAGTGATTAGTAGCCCTGGAGTGCCGTTAACTCACCCAGTTATGTCACAGCTAGCATCTATTGGTGTACCTATTATTGGCGATATTGAATGTTTTGTGCGTGAAATTACGGCGCCGGTTATCGCAATTACTGGGACCAATGGTAAATCTACTGTTACGGCATTAGTTGGTGAAATGGTGCATGCTACTGGTTTGAGTGTAGCTGTAGCTGGCAATATTGGGTTGCCGGTGTTGGATTTATTAGATGATGTGCATGCTTACGATATGTTTGTTTTAGAGCTTTCCAGCTTTCAGTTAGAGTTAACTGAGTCTTTGCGTCCATGTGCCGCGACTATTTTAAATATTAGTCCAGATCATTTAGATAGGCATTGTGATATGGATGCATATATTAATGCTAAGCATAAAATTTATAATAATGCGCAAAATATAGTCTATAATCGTGAGGATCGTGCTACTTACCCAGCTAAAACACTTGCCTTAAATGCTGATACTATTAGTTATGGTTTAGACTGCCCACAAGTAGGTCATTTCGGCGTGCGTTGTTATGAAGGCAGAGATTATTTGGCATTTGGTGAAAATTGTTTGTTACCATGTAGTGCATTACGCATACCAGGCACGCATAATGTATTAAATGCATTAGCTGCATGTGCCTTAGTCTATGCCGCAGGTTTGCCTGTGGAGTCAGTGGTGGAAGTATTACGTAATTTTGCAGGACTGCCGCATAGGAGTCAATTGGTGCGGATGCTTGGTGATGTTGCTTGGATTAATGATTCGAAGGGTACAAATATTGGTGCAACTTTGTCTGCTATTGTTGGTATAGGAGCAGGGCTGTCAGGGAAGATTGTGCTGATAGCAGGTGGGCAAGGGAAAGGGGCTGATTTTACTGCATTACGTCAGGTTGTGGCAGATTATGTGCGTGTTGTGGTCTTAATAGGTGAGGATGCTGATAAAATAGAGCTTGCATTGCAAGATGTAGTATTGGTGCAGCGTGCATCTTCGTTGGAAGATGCTGTATATCAAGCACAATTAGTAGTGATGCCAGGTGATGTTGTATTATTATCTCCAGCATGCGCTAGTTTCGATATGTTTCGTGATTTTAATCATCGCGGTGAGGTATTTTCAGCGGTGGTTAGAGAATTATGAGTATTATCTGCTCAGGGTGTAATATAAAATCTTGGAGAACGGTCAGATTTGAGTACAGGTTGAGAGATAATGAAAATTAAAAAGCGCAGCATACATAGGTATGTGAGCATTTTTAATTTTCATTATCTCTCAAGATGTGCCAAATATGGCCGTTCATGAGTGCGGAGTGAGCAGTGAAGTATAGTTGGTTAGGCCGTCGTTATCATACAATACATAGTAAATATTCTAATAAACCGCGTGCGCTTTATGATACTGGATTGATTATCGTAGTACTCGTGTTAATGATCCTTGGGTTAATGATGGTTGCATCGAGCTCAGTCATGATCGCTACCAAATATTATCATCAACCATTCTATTTTTTATTGCATCAGTTTATTTATATTATCATTGGTTGTGGCGCAGCACTTGTAGTAGTTAGAGTTGATATTCGCTATTGGGAACAGTGGAGTGTGCCATTATTATTGCTTTGTTGCATATTACTGTGTTTAGTTTTAGTGCCTGGTATAGGTCGCATAGTAGGTGGTGGTAGACGTTGGTTGGCATTTGGCCCTATTGGTATACAAGTGTCTGAAATTGTAAAGATGGCGATGATTTTTTATGTAGCTGATTATATAGTGCGTCAACGAAAACAATTTGAGCAATCTATAATCGGATTTATTACACCTATTGTTGTCTTAAGTGTTGTTGCATTTTTATTGTTGTTAGAACCAGATTTTGGTGCGGTTGTAGTTATTACTAGTACAGTTATGGCAATGTTATTTTTAACGAATGTCAAATTGCGTTATTATTTTGGAATAGTGCTGGTGATAGGAGTATTATTAGCGATTATTGCTATATCGTCCCCATATCGTATTGCTAGACTAACAGCTTTTTTGAATCCATGGGCAGATCAATTTAATAGTGGCTATCAACTCACGCAGTCATTGATTGCATTTGGGCGTGGAGGATGGTTTGGTTTAGGCTTAGGAGAGAGTGTACAGAAATTATCTTATCTGCCAGAGGCGCACACGGACTTCTTGTTTGCAGTGCTCGCTGAAGAGCTTGGTTTAGTTGGGGTTTTCTTAGTTTTGTTATTATATAGTATAATCGTTATGAAGGGGTTTTGGATTGGGTTACGCGCGTATGCACGTGGAAGGTTTTTTGCAGCATATACAGCATATGGAATAACTTTTTGGCTTGGCTTACAGGCCGCGGTTAATATTGGGGTAAATGCAGGGATGTTACCTACTAAAGGCTTAACTTTGCCACTTATGAGTTATGGTGGTGCTAGTATTGTTATAAGTTGTGTAGTTATAGCGATATTGTTGCGCATTGATTATGAGAACCGGCAGGAGTATGGTTATAGATAGGACTGCATTAATTGTGCCGCCAAGCTTAGCGACACGATTAATGCAGTTATTTACGTAAGTATTTTATAGTGAGGAGTAAACGGGTGGATAAAATACTTTCATCATTGAGAATGGGGCGGGTAGAGCGCATTCATTTTGTGGGTATTGGTGGTGCAGGCATGTGCGGCATCGCGGAAGTATTGCATAATGAAGGTTATGTGATTACAGGGTCGGATCTTAGTGAAAATCGTACGGTACAACAGTTACGAGAATTAGGGATAGTGATTTATGTAGGGCATCAAGATGTGCATATTGCCGGTGTTGATGTCGTAGTGCGCTCAACAGCTGTTTCTGATGATAACCCAGAAATTAAAGCGGCTAGAATGGCGAGGATCCCAGTAATTCCACGTGCTATGATGTTGGCTGAGCTAATGCGCTTTCGTTACGGTATTGCTGTTGCTGGCACGCATGGGAAAACTACTACAACTAGTTTGATTAGTAGCTTACTAGCTGAAGGTGGGCTGGATCCTAGTTTTGTAATTGGCGGTAAATTGACTAGTTGTGGTAGCAATGCCAAATTGGGTAATTCAGAGTATTTTGTTGCAGAGGCCGATGAAAGTGATGCATCATTTTTATTTTTAAAGCCAATGGCCGCTATTGTAACAAATATTGATGCGGATCATATGAGCACATATGATGGTAATTTTGATAAGCTGCGTAATACCTTTCTAGAGTTTTTGCATCATTTACCATTCTATGGTTTGGCAGTAGTATGCATTGATGATCCTGAAGTATGTGATATTTTACCGCAAATTCAACGTCCTACTTTGACCTATGGCTTCTCGGAAGTGGCGCATTATCGTGCAATAGATTGGCGGCAAGTTGGGCTTGTTAGCGAGTTTATAGTACAGCGCCCAGCTCCACATGCTCCTTTAGTCATACGTTTTTCCTCTCCTGGGCGTCATAATGTTTTGAATGCACTAGCTGCGATTGCAATAGCAACTGAGCTTAAAGTAACAGATGAGGCTATATTACATGGCTTACAGATGTTTCAAGGTGTAGGGCGGCGGTTTCAAATTTTGGGTGAACGGCAGTTTCAGCGTGGAACAGCTTTAGTAGTTGATGATTATGGCCATCATCCGCAAGAAATTCGTTCTACCGTGGAGGCCTTACGTGCAGTGTGGCCGAATCGGCGATTAGTCCATGTGTTTCAACCACATAGATATACGCGTACTAAAGAATTATTTAATGATTTTGTTAAAGTATTGAGTTCTTCTGATGTGGTATTATTATTTGATATTTATTCTGCTGGAGAAGCGGCTATTCCAGGGATTACCAGTACGGCATTGGTAGACAATATTAGCGGTAGTGGTGCTCATATAGCCTTGGTTAGCGCTGAGAATTTAGCGCATAAGTTGAATGAATTGATTATGGATGGTGATGTGATTTTAATGCAGGGGGCGGGTAATATTGGTCAGTTGGCTGTTAATCTAATGCAAGATCGCACTGGCGTATTTTTTGCTGCAACATGAGTTAAGTAAATTTTGCAGCAAAAAAATACTTGGTGTGCAAATATGGAGGCGCAGTGTGGCGTATTCTGACGCAGTTGTTGCAAATAATATAACAGGCGTTTATCATGGGCGATTGTTATCTAATGAGCCTTTGGCTGATTATACTACATGGCGGGTTGGTGGTGTGGCTAATGCTATGTATAAACCTGCTGGGGTTGATGACCTTGCGTGCTTTCTTAAGCATGAGGCAGATGATAAACCCATAGTGTGGTTGGGGCTTGGCAGTAATTCCTTGATTCATGACGCCGGGTTTTCTGGCTTGGTAATTTTAACACAAGGCAACTTAAATGAGTTAGCGCTTGTGGATGATACATGTATACGTGTGGAAGCTGGAGTGTCATGTGCAAAAGTGGCACGCTTTTGTGCACGTAACAATCTGACAGGCGGTGAGTTCTGGGCGGGGATCCCAGGTACTATGGGCGGTGCTTTACGTATGAATGCCGGGTGTTTTAAGGCAGAAACATGGCAGTTTGTGGTTGAAGTGGAGACTATGACTCGTGATGGCGTAATTCATAAACGCACCCCGGACGAGTTTGTTGTGTCTTATCGTCATGTAAGTGGTTTAGCAGACGATGAGTGGTTTATTTCTGCTATATGTCGCTTGCTGCCAGGTGATAAGGAGCAGTCTTTGCAAACTATTCATGACCTGCTGAATACGCGAGCAGCCACTCAGCCTACTAATGAATATAATTGTGGATCTGTATTTAGGAATCCACCAAATAATTTTGCAGCACAGCTGATTGAGTCTTGTGGGTTAAAGGGCACTGCTGTGGGAGGCGCCGTGGTGTCTATGAAACATGCTAATTTTATTATTAATCATCAAGGCACAGCATCGGCGGCGGATATTTTAGCATTAATTGAATTAGTTGCGCAGACTGTTTTGGAACGTACAGGCATTGCTTTGGTGCGTGAGGTACATGTACTAGGGGGTTAGTGAAGTTATGTCAAAACTTTTGACAGTATTATTGTTATATGGTGGGCAATCTGGTGAGCATGAAATATCCTTGATCTCAGCGGCCTCGGTGCTTGCAAATTTATCGACAGAAAAATACCATATTATCCCAGTAGGTATGGGGAAAGATGGTTGTTTATATTTAAATGATTATGATGAGCTGCGTACTTACACTGCAGCATTACCAGTTACTACAGAACGCTCAAAGCGTTTAGATAGTTTATTAGTAAATGGTCGCTTGGCTATTGACGTAGATGTTGTCTTTCCTATGGTGCATGGGCCATTGTATGAAGATGGTTGTTTGCAGGGTTTATTGATGTTTGCGCATGTGCCTTATGTTGGCTGTGATGTGTTAGCGTCAGCTATTTGTATGGATAAAGATATTGCACGGCGTCTTGCCTGTGTAAATGGAGTGCAGTCTGCGCGTTATAAAAGATTAACGACCGCAGATATCACTTCCGCTTATTTAGCATCATCTTGTAAAGAAATTGTTGCTGATTTAGGGTGGCCATTATTTGTAAAACCTTGTTCCATGGGCTCTAGTGTTGGTATTCATAAAACTAAGAATATGGATGAGTTGTTATATGCAATTGCTGATGCTAGTCGTTATGATGAGTCAGTATTAATAGAAGAGTGTATAATAGGTCGCGAGATAGAGCTTGCGGTTCTTGAGTCAGAGCATGATAATCATGCACCTGAGGTTACAGTGCCTGGAGAAATTCAAGTGAATCATCCAGATGGCTTTTATTCTTACACAGCAAAATATTTGGAAAGTGATATGACAGAACTGGTTATTCCAGCACAGTTAAGTGATATACTAGTAGAAAAGTTACGGCAAGTAGCAATTGATATTTTTATATCTTTGAAAGGCCGTGGTATGGCGAGAGTAGATTTCTTTGTTAATGATAAAACTGGCGCTATTTATTTTAATGAAATGAATTCATTACCTGGGTTTACGCCAATTAGTATGTATCCCAAACTTTGGGAGGCGAGTGGACTGTCATATGCGGCATTGTTAGACAGACTGATTACTGTAGCAATGCGGCATGCTTGTGTACGGCAACAGTTAGTAACACATTATCAGTAAAATACGTGGTGTACATATGGATGAGGCGATTTCAGGAGGAATACGATACACCGGTCGTTTAATTGGTTTATTGGTTTTAGCAATAGGATTGCTTAGCCGCCTAATATATGTGTGGTTGTCTGATTCTAGTCAATTCCCAATTAATACAATTAAAGTGACTGCTAGTTATGAGCACATTTCCAGACAAAATTTGGAAGCTATTTTGTCGTCTTATGTGCATACTAGTTTTTTTGTATTGAGAGTCGAGCGATTGCGCGATGAGCTATTGGCAATGGCTTGGAGTGATAAAGTGAATGTTGAGCGTATTTGGCCAGATACGTTGAAAATTACAGTAGTAGAAAAGACCCCGGTAGCCATATGGAATAATGCATTTATTACAGCAGAAGCCAAAGTGGTAGAAGAGAATAGGGCTCCTATTGAAACAGATTTGCCAAGGTTGATAGGGCCAGATGGATCTGAAAAGAATGTTTTGCAGATGTATCAAAATTTGAGCAAGTTATTGGTCGCATATGATTTAAAAGTTTTTTCGTTGCAATTGCGTGATAATCACGCGTGGGAACTAGTTTTAAGTAATGGGATCCTTGTACGTTTAGGTAAGAAAGATATCGAAACGCGCTTACAACGATTTGCAAAGGCATACACATCAGTTTTTGCAGATAAGGTAGGTAATATGTTACGTGCGGATTTACGTTATGAGCATGGCATGGCAGTAAAAATGTCGAGTAAGTGAGATAAAAATGGCTAAAAAATCAGATAAAAATATAATTGCCGCATTGGATGTTGGCACATCTAAGGTAATAGCTCTAGTGGCTGAAATTACTCCAGATAATGGCTTGGAGATTATAGGATGTGGGCGCTATCCATCGCGTGGTTTGAAACGTGGTGTTGTGGTGGATATTGAAGCAACGGTGAATTCTATTCAGCGCGCTGTACATGAAGCAGAATTGATGGCAAATTGTGAAGTTAGGCGCGTATATGTTGGGATAGCAGGTGGACATATTAAAAGTTTGAATTCTCATGGAATTGTAGCTATTCGTGATCAAGAAGTATCTGCTGCTGATGTCGACCGAGTAATTGATGCAGCAAAAGCAGTAGTAGTGCCAGCGGATCAAAAAATTTTGCATATCTTGCCACAAGAATTTATGATTGATAATCAAGGCAGTATTCGTGAGCCTATAGGAATGTCAGGGGTACGCTTAGAAACGCGTGTGCATATAGTTACCGGTGCTGTTAGTGCTGCACAGAATGTTACAAAATGTGTACGCCGTTGTGGTCTGGATGTGCACGAAATTATTTTAGAACAGTTAGCATCTAGTCATTCTGTGCTTACTGATGATGAGAAAGAGTTAGGTGTTTGTCTGATCGATATCGGTGGTGGTACTACAGATATAGCGGTATTTTTTGATGGAGCAATTCAGTATACTGCAGTTATTCCTATTGCAGGTGATCAGGTTACTAATGATATTGCTATGGCTTTACGTACCCCTCTCAAATCTGCAGAAGTAATTAAATTAAATCATAGTTGGGCCTTAGCTAGTTTAGCTGATGCTAGTCAAATGATAGAAGTTTTTAGTGCATCTGCTCGTGCTGGTAGGAAAGTTTCTGCTAAAGCTCTGTCAGATGTAGTATCTGCACGTTATGAAGAGTTATTTATGTTAGTGCGCCAGGAATTGCAGCGGCATGACCTTGAAGGTAATCTTGCTGCTGGCATTGTATTAACTGGCGGGGCTTCTAGTGTGAATGGGATAGTTGAGCTTGCCGAGATTTGCTTTGAGCGTCCGGTACGTCATGGCTGTGCTATAAGGTTGCGCGGGTTAGATGAAGCAGCTACTAACCCAGCATTTGCGACAGGGGTTGGGTTATTATTACATGGCTTTCAACAGCAATATGAAGGGGCGTATAATGTGCCTGTAGCGCATGCTCCAACAAATGGAGTATGGACACGGGTGAAGACTTGGTTTCAGGGGAATTTTTGATTTTTTCGTGCTCTGCATAGTTAGAAGGTTTGCAAAAAGCAATCTATACTGCGCGTGGGCACAAAAGAACTTGAGGGGTAAAATATGAGTGAATTAATGCAATCTCAGCAAGACAATGCCGTGATTATTGTGGTTGGTGTAGGTGGCGGTGGCGGTAATGCTGTTGAGAATATGGTAACGGCTGATGGTATTGAAGGTGTTAAGTTTGTATGTGCCAATACAGATGCGCAGGCACTGAAAAATTCTAGTGCTGGCACGCGTATGCAATTGGGAGAGGCTTTAACTAAGGGCTTAGGTGCTGGCGCTAATCCAAATATTGGTCGTGAAGCTGCAGAAGAAGATCGCGAGCGTATTAAAGAAGTGTTACAAGGTGCGGATATGATTTTTATTACTGCCGGCATGGGTGGTGGTACTGGCACAGGTGGCGCACCAGTCTTTGCTGCAGTAGCTAAGGAATTAGGGATTTTGACCGTAGCTGTGGTAACTAAGCCATTTTCCTTCGAAGGCAAGCAGCGCGCATTGGCTGCAGAAGAAGGCATTAGTTGTTTGGCCGAGCATGTAGATTCTTTAATCACGATTCCTAATAATAAATTACTCAGTGTGCTTGGAAAAAACATTAGTTTATTAAATGCATTTAAAGCTGCAAATAATGTATTGTTGGGGGCGGTGAAAGGTATTGCCGATCTTATTACTCGTCCTGGGTTAATTAATGTTGATTTCGCCGACGTGCGTACAGTGATGTCAGAAATGGGTATGGCAATGATGGGTACTGGTAGTGCGAAAGGTGAAGAACGTGCGCGACAAGCTGCAGAAGCTGCTATTGCATCGCCTTTATTAGAAGATGTCAATTTGTCAGGTGCACGTGGTATTTTAGTGAATATTACTGCTGGTTTGGATATGTCGATTGGTGAATTTGAAGAAGTGGGCAATGTGATTAAAGGCTTTATTTCTGATGATGCTACTGTAGTAGTTGGCACGGTGATTGATCCATCCATGACTGATGAAATGCGTGTAACTGTAATTGTCACAGGTCTTGGTGATGGTGGTGGGCAGCGTAATTTTTCTCCACAACATCGGCAACATGCGAGTCATAAAGCGCGATTAGTAGAAACAAGACGCGCAGATGGTACATTAGATTATGAACAACTAGACAGGCCAGCAGTGTTGCGTAAACAAGCTGATGCATCTGGCAAGAGTCGTGTAGCAGATGCTATGCCTGATATAGATTATCTAGATATTCCTGCATTTTTACGTAGGCAGGAGGAGGGTTAATTAAACTTTGATGATTAAACAACGAACTATAAACACCGTTGTGCATGCCAAAGGTGTTGGCTTGCACTCCGGTGATGAGGCTTATCTAACATTTAGTCCAGCGCCACCAAATACTGGTATTATCTTCAGGCGGACAGATTTGTCACCGGCAGTTGAAATTCCAGCATTGTATTGGTGTGTAAGCGATACAACATTATGTACTTCATTGCAACATAATGGCGCAAACGTTGCTACTGTTGAGCATTTATTGTCAGCTCTTGCTGGTTTAGGTATAGATAATGCGTATATTGATATTAATGGTCCAGAAATTCCCATTATGGATGGTAGTGCAGCTCCATTTGTGTTCTTAATTCAATCAGCAGGGATTTGTGAGCAACGTGTGGCCAAAAGATTCATTCGTATTTTGCAGCCAGTGCGTGTTGAAGATCGCGGGCGTTTTGTGCAGTTTACGCCTTGGGATGGTTATCGAGTATCATTTACCATTGATTTTGATCATCCCTTATTTCAAAATAAACCTAAGAAGGCGGAGTTTGATTTTTCCTTTACTTCTTATGTGAAAGAGGTAAGTCGTGCTAGGACATTTGGTTTCTTATCTGATTATGAACAATTACGTGCACGCGATTTAGTGAAAGGCGGGAGTTTAGATAACGCGGTAGTTGTTGATGAATATCGTATTTTAAATGAAGATGGTTTGCGTTTCGAAGATGAATTTGTGAAACACAAAGTTTTAGATGCAATTGGCGATCTGTATTTATTAGGCTCTAGTTTAATAGGAGCCTTTGATGGATACAAGGCAGGCCATGAGCTTAATAATAAGTTACTGCGCAAATTAATGGCAACTGAAACGGCATGGGAATATACGTATTTTGATACGGAAAATTATTTACCATGTACACATCAGCATAATAAGCTGTTTCCAATTGCGGCATGTGATCCGATATCGTAATTAATGGATAGCATTGTTGGGTTACGTGTTTTTGTGTAACCCAATATCAGCTTGAATCATTGCATTGTTTCGTTGCAAAAACACGCAATGCAACAATTAAGCAGATAAAAATGGTGATTTTAGCCGTCCTTCTGCCACTGCTTTTCCAGTTTGGCGATAGGCTGTGCCAAAAGGAAACCCAAGTGGATTTCTTTTTGTATTCTGTAAGATAGGGATGACCATACTTTCTAATCTTACATTTATCATATGATTACTTTTGCCTGATACAGCCAGTCCCGTATCTTCCCATACTTTATCCGCAAGCTGGTAAGCATCACTTGCGCGATAGGTAAATGCTAACGAATAGCGTGGCTCTGTAGAATGATTATCACCAGAAGCATGCAGGGTCAAGCTATGATGAATAGATATACCGCCTTTTTTTGGCATGATATTCACTACTTCATGCGGAAGCTGCCAAGCATCTTCTTCAGTACAATCATTCGCTGTCTCTTGACCATGTTCATCACGATGATTAAGTACACCAAGCTTATGGCTGCCTTTTACCATCTGCATACAACCATTTTCCATTGTAAAATCAACTACGCAAATCATCACGGTTAAAAGAGAAGTATTGGTATGTGGTAAATAGGCAAAATCTTGATGCCAAAAAATAGTTCCTTTGGATGCGCCTGGCATTTTTACAGTTGATTTAGAGTGCTGCAATTGGATGTTATCACCTAAAAGCGGTCGAATTAAATCAATCACTTTAGGGTGACAGGAATATTGTAGAAAAAGAGGATGCATAGTGGTTATTTCTAGCAAATGGAATCCAAAACCAGACGGATTAACTCGAAAATGTTTTTGAATCTCGTCACAACTAAATGCCTCATACATTTCATTGATTTCGTGATCTGTAAATACATCATTCACAGTTAGAAAACCATTGGCGAGATATTCTGAAATTTGTTCAGATGTGAGCATGAAATTTTCCTTATTTAGAAATGTGTGTCGGAAATAATTGCTAAAGTCAGTGCACGATCCTTTATGAGCATATATAGTCTACACTAATAGATAAAGCTAATTTTAATTGGTCTTTAAGACGCTCTATGCAAAACAGCATATTTTACCGATTAGGCACAGTCATTTATCGTCTGCGTTGGTACATCATCGCGTTGTGGTTGCTGGTTATTGCAGTTAGTATCCTATTTCTGCCTAACGTTATCACTCCATTTAAAAATACAGGGTTTATCGATGAAAAATCAGAGAGTACGCAAGCACAGCAATCTTTAGATAATAAACTACAGTATAACAAAGATAACAAATTTATTATTATCTATTACAGCAAACAGCTTTTAAATGATAACCCATTATACCTAAAAAAAATAAAAGACTCATTAGCAACATTAAAAAATTTTCCAATTAAAAATGAAATTATTTTGCCAGATGAGAATAACAAACAATTATCCAAAGATAAACACACAGCGTATGTTGTTGTCATCTTCAATAGTGCAACACCAATTAGTGATGCATTATTAACAAAATTTAAACAGACCATAAAAACGCCAACAAATATGACCATCCAATTAGGCGGTGAACCTATTTTTGTTGAAAACTTAAATAAGCAAATAGTAACCGATCTATCTAAAGCAGATTTAATCGCAACGCCTGCGGCCATCATAACGTTAATCATAGTATTTGGTTCGGTGTGCGCAGCATTAATTCCTATTATTTTGGGAGGTAGCTGTACAGTCATTATATTGGCTACACTTTATTTTTTAGGCCACATACTTACGCTGTCAATTTTTACATTAAACATCGCTGTGTTATTGGTCTTATGCCTTAGTCTTGATTATTCGTTATTTATTATTAGTCGTTTTCGTGAGGAATTGCGCAAAGGATTACCAATTATTGCAGCTATTGCAGTGACCCAAGCAACTGCTGGTAAAGCTATTTTTTTTAGTGGGCTTGCCGTGTTCGTAAGCTTAAGTGCTTTATTATTGTTCCCGATCAATATATTGTTTTCTGTGGCTATTGGTGGCTTGACTGCTGTATTGTTAGCAGTCTTAATAGCTATTATACTTTTACCAGCTATGCTTTCTGTATTGCAGAGCCGCATCAATTTGCTATCTGTAAAGATTTTTCAAAATCATGGGGCGACTCATCGTGGATTTTGGCATTGGTTAGCTACAACAGTGGTTGGCCGTCCAGTAAGGTTTTTTTTCTCCATACTCATCTTGTTGCTCATGCTAGGTTTCCCATTTTTATCTGTGCAATTCGGCGTATCTGATTTTCGTATTCTCCCAGAACATTCTAAGCATCGTAGTTTTTTTGATACCTATTCTAAAAAATTTGATGAACGAGATTTAACACCTATCTTACTGGTAGTCCACACCACACATAGCACTATTTTTTCACATGCTAGTCTTTCAAAATTAGTTAATCTAGCCAAAGAACTAAAACACAATCCTCTGATTGAAAATGTGGATAGCATTGTCACGACTAAGCCACAATTAACAAAACAACAATTATATACCATGTATAATATGCATCAAAATATGATGAGCACCGATCTTAAACAATTATTAGAAACAACAACACGACCGCATTTAACTGTAATGACTATCATTAGTAAATATCCTGTCAATTCACCGCAAATGAGAACATTAATTAAAAATCTGCGCACTATGTATAGTAGTCACGGCATCAAGCTACAGTTAACTGGTACACCGGTTGGTAATATAGAGTTGTTGCAACGCATTGCGCATACAATGCCTTATGTTATTATGTGGATCATGCTGTTTACTTATCTAGTACTACTGCTGTTGTTACGTTCATTATTTTTACCAATCAAAGCAATTTTCATGAATATATTAAGTCTATGTGCTTGTTATGGTGTACTGGTGTTAATATTTCAAGATGGACACTTGCACCAATGGCTCAATTTTGAACCGCAAGGTATGTTGGATATTAGTTTAGTAGTTATAATTTTCTGCGCTATCTTTGGATTTTCAATCGATTATGAGGTATTTTTATTAACGCGCATAAAAGAAGAATATGAACGATGCGGTGATAATAAAAAAAGTATTATTTTTGGCATAGAGAATAGTAGTCGCATAATCACGTCTGCCGCCATTATTGTTATGGTTATTTGTGGCTCATTCTTATTCGCCGATGTTTTGATGGTAAAAGCGTTTGGCCTTGGTATTGCCACAGCTATTTTCGTGGATGCCTTTTTAATACGCACGCTTCTAGTACCAGCCACCATGGCTCTGCTAAAACATTGGAATTGGTATTTACCAAAATGGTTAGGCAAGATGTTACCAAGGTTATAATTATGAAAACAAGCAGTTGAACCATAATTAATAGCTAATAAACCCTTGTAATGTACTGCATAATTGACTACAATTGTATATACAAATATAGTGGAGATAATATTATGTCTGGTACACTAAATATACGCATCAAAGACGAAACCCTTGCTCAAACAGATAAATTGCAAAAAAAACTTGGCGCACCAAGCCGGTCTGATGTAATCCGTCGTGCTATTGGATTAAGTGATGCTCTGACAGATGCAGTGGGACGAGGTGATAAAATTATTATTGAAGGACATGGCCAAAGACGTGAAATTATTATTCCAGGGCTAACACATGGAAAATAATTTACAAGATGAAAACTGCAAGGAAGTACTTGATGATAGTAAAGGCGTTTTAGCGGAAACTCCATATATTGATGAGGGCAATGTTACGCCTATACACATGCTTTCTTTTGCAAAAAAGATTTTATTGGTACTGGCAATCATGTTTGTAATTGCAGCATTTTTTGAATTTTATCGTCCAGGAAATGCTGTATTTGAAACCTGTAAAGTTACACTGCCATCTATTGCTACATTGGTAATAGGTTATTATTTCGGATCCACTAGGTAATATTGTTTTTGGCTTGCTTCTGCTCATCTAACAGTGCCAAATATTCAAGCCGTTTGGCAATTTTTTCTTCTAACCCGCGTAGTACAGGGTGATAATACTTTTGTGGCGCCATAAGATCTGGAAAATAACACTCCCCTGCAGCATAACCATGTGGCTCATCATGTGCATACCGATATGTTTTGCCATAGCCCAATGCTTTCATCAACTTAGTTGGTGCATTACATAAATGTTTAGGCACAGGTAATGAGCCATTTTGTTTGACGGCTTGCATCGCTTCAGCAAATGCCACATATATAGCATTACTTTTTGCCGCACAAGATAAATATACTATGGCTTCTGCAAATGCCAATTCACCTTCCGGTGAACCGAGCCTATCATATACTGCAGCCGCATCAAGCGCTATTTGCAAGGCACGTGGATCGGCTAGCCCTACATCTTCATTCGCCATGCGTATTATACGCCTTGCAATATATTGCGGATCACAGCCACCATCTAATAGGCGACATAACCAATATAATGCTGCATCAGGGGCTGAGCCGCGCACGGATTTATGTAATGCAGAAATCTCATCATAAAAAGCATCACCATGGTTATCAAAGCGCCGTAATGTAGTTTGCAGTACTTCCGTTAATAATTCTGTCGTTACACATAATGGCGCACCTAGAGGGTCGCACAAATCAGCAATAATTTCTAAAATATTAAGCAACTGTCGCACATCCCCATCAGCTGCACGCACTAACATTAAGCGCAACTCATGCGGGAAATCTATGGCATATTGTCCTAAACCATATACTGTATCTTCTAATGTCCGCGTGCATACCTGCATTAAATCAGTTTCAGTTAAACGTTGTAAAACATACACGCGTAACCGTGATAATAAGGCATTATTTAAGGCAAATGATGGATTTTCTGTAGTAGCGCCAATAAAAATAAATGTGCCATCTTCAATATATGGCAAAAACACATCCTGCTGTGTCTTGTTGAACCTATGTACTTCATCAACAAAGACAATTGTTGCCTGATTTTGCATACTACGTAAAGTTTGTGCTTCATCAACTAATTGCCGAATATCTTTCACCCCCGATGATATAGCAGACAATGACACAAACCGTGCCGACGTATGATTCGCCATTAACCGTGCCAAAGTTGTTTTACCAGTCCCCGGTGGCCCCCATAAAATCATGGAATGTATAGTGCCTTTATCTATAGCATGACGTAACGGTTTACCAAGCTGCAAAAGATGCATTTGCCCAACAAAATTAGCTAATGACTGCGGACGCATACGCGTGGCAAGCGGTTGACCTTCCAGAATTTTATCCACAATGTTTACACCTAACTTGTATATAAAGTATAGCTGCGCGATAATCACACTCTAAAAGCGAGTTTGCAAATAAGCTCTACGCAATGGATCATTATATAACTTCTGCTATGACAAAACACGGTTTACTATTAATTAACTTAGGTACCCCTGATAGCTGCCAGCCTAAAGATGTGCGACGTTATTTACGCGAATTTCTATCTGACCGACGTGTCATCCAACTACCGACGTTGCTACGCTACATATTATTGTATGGCATAATCATACCATTTAGAACACGTCGCTCCACACGTGCATATCAGCAAATCTGGCTGCCACAAGGCTCACCATTACTGGTATATAGCCAACAACTAGTAGCACACATCGCAGCACAACTCGCCCCACACTATACCGTTGTACTAGGTATGCGCTATGGCAATCCTAGTATTAGTGCAGCTCTCACAGCATTAGAGCACTGCGAGCATATTACAGTGCTACCTTTATATCCACAATACTCTGAATCAGCCACAGGTTCAGCACTTGAGCGCGTATTTACGCTACTCGCACAACAAGCAGTTATTCCATCCTTAACTATTTTACGTGACTTTTATACACATCCTGACTTTATTATTGCAGAAGCACAAAGTATTGCTCCATATATAGCCACACATGATTATATTTTATTTAGTTACCATGGACTCCCAGCAAGCCATTTAACAAAATTAGGCTGTAAGCCAATATGCACTAATGCATGCCCCAGTATAAATTCTGATTGCTATAGGGCACAATGCTTCACTACTACACGGTTAATTGCGGAAAAATTACAGTTACCAACTACACAATATGCTACTGTATTTCAATCGCAGCTAGGCAAAACTGCATGGATACAACCATATTTAAATGACACGTTACAGCGATTAGCTGAGCTTAGGATTAAACGTTTAGCGATTACTTGTCCATCATTTGTCACTGACTGTTTAGAAACTTTAGAAGAAATTGGGATCCGCGCTAAAAATACCTGGCAAGCATTGGGCGGAGAAACACTAACCTTAATCCCAGCACTGAATACTGATCCATTGTGGATCAATGCAATACTGGCAATCACTAACAATAATACACAATAAGCGAACTTGCATTATATATGCTATAACAATATAAAGAGCCACAAGATTGGAGCAGGAATGAGTCATAAAAAATTTGCAGAGCGACTAAATAAAACTCTAGATGAGATTGAACTACCCACACAACATGATGAGCGTGTAGATAGTTTTGCGAAATTATTAAAAATCCCTCGTTTTAAAGCAGATGCACTATTAACTGGTGCTCTATGGCCCGATCCACAATTACTAGATTTGCTAATCAATGAACTTGAAGTAGCAAAAGATTGGCTATTAGGTGATGATTATCATTAGGTATGTCGGGCAAAGCGCGATAGCGCTTGCTCGACATACTAGCTTCATACTTTTGGTGAGGTATCACTGTTGCATTCATCGTCTGATGATGGAGCATGCAATGGTGGTGTAGGCGTCATACTTGCGCTTGACACAACTGTTGGTATAGGGCTACTGCTACGTGATGGTTCTGCTACTGTAGGTACTTTACTCGATAATGCTTTAGTCTGTAGCTGTTTCTCTATAGTAGGGCGTAGTTCTTGCATAGTTTGCCCTACTCCTAATATTGCTTTTATAAAGTCAATAACTTTAATAAACCAGCCACGTGAATCCAGCTTTTGCTGTAACCTATCATTACCATAACTGATTTTCTTACTTAACACGGTAATAGTTGGTTCTGCGGCAACAGCATGTTGTTTAGTATGGTAGTCAACATTTAGCGTAACTTCTGCTTGTAATAATGGTGGCTCCCCATCTTTTTGCTCGATTAGTTGGCCATGATTCGCCGGATCTGCTACTGCGGATAATGTATAAATTTCCTGAATTATAAAACCGTCTGGTGTTGTGCTGATATTAGTCACGCTGTTGAAAGTCCTTGGTATAAGGAGGTCTTCTTCATCCGTAACTATGGCTGACGCAATAGGAGTTCTAGCTGGACATATGATGCCACCTTGATGGAAAATTGTGGATAAATGCGCTACCACTAATGCTTTTTCGTCATCTGTGCCTACATAATCTTGCAGCACAATATCTCGAAAGAATGCTTTTACATCATCAACATTGGCAAAATTATTATATTTGCTTGCTATGTCTTTAACAGATATCCCATTTACTAGCAAAGTAGTTGGTGGCTTTTTCTTTTGAGGTGGGAGGGCGATGTGGGCATTGGCTGGGTCTGGTATGCCTGCAGTTCTGCGCCAATCCATGTCGAGCACGCAGTCGCCTTTAAATTGTGGAACCACATCTATTGGGCAGCTATATATTGCACTTTGTCGCGGACTAGGGTTTGCCATAATAATATCTCCTATAACATAAGGAAAGCGCTGGTTAGCCATTTTACAGAACACCACGCTATCTTTATGTACATTATAACATAAAGATTAACGTGATGTATACAATATTCTTAGCGTTTGCCTAAACGGTACAACGCTTGTCTCAGCGGTTCATATTTACATACATCACCGCTCGCAATGATTAATTTTTTTGTTGCCTCTGATAATATAGGAGTGCTCTTTACTTGTTTATTTTTTATTTGTGGTATAGTTGTGACTGTAACATCAATAGAGCGTAATTGATATAACCCATATTTTTGCCGTAATTGGTCGCGTAAGTTAGGTAGCTCATAGCGTAGTTGTGTTGCCCAAATTGGATCGTGTACAGTTAATAGTAGGCAGCTATTAGCAAAATTACCCACATGACAGTGTTGCCTTAATGTTTCTGGTAGACAGTCATGTAGTACGACATTTAATGTTTCTAGTTGAATTGTTTTTTGACAAATATCAGTTAAAGTTTTGTTGAGACAACGATTTATAGGGCGCATTTTTGATCTGCTACTGTATATTACACGAAATATATTCTATCATAATAACGCGCTTCTCAACATTTTAAAACGATGGCTGAGGCCAAAAATCGCGTATTACCGTGGCTTGAGCGCGTTATCCATTCAATATGTGTTATTCAATGGACACCGTGGTTAAGCCACAGGGATTCGAAAAGTTGAGAATGGCATATAATGTTATTTTATTATTAAGGATCGCGAATAATGGTTGACGATGATGTTGTATATGAGGCACGGTTGCATTGGGTTATATTTTTATGGCCCGTGGTTTTTTTAATCTTTACTACTTTCTTAATGGTACAATTTGCTGCAATGTATAGAATTTCAGCATTATTTTGTATAGTTGCTATATTGTGGATTATCATGGTGTGGTTTACTTACCATTTTTCCTCTTTAGTCATTAAAAAAACCAATGTGATATTACGTACAGGTTTCCTTGTACGCCAAACTATGGATTTTCCATTAAACAAGATAGAAAGTATAGATATTCGTCAATCATTGTTAGGTAGCGTATTCAAATACGGTTCTCTTGTGATTACTGGTACTGGCGGTAGTCATCAGATTGTTGATTATTTAAATCAACCATTGACGTGTAGACGATATATTGAGCAACTAATGCACCAATAAGTAAGAGACTTTGCATTATGAGTACTAAAGATTATTATCAAATCATGGGTTTGCAGAAGAATGCGACAGATAAAGATATTAAGATGGCTTATCGTCGCTTGGCGCGTAAATATCATCCCGATCTTAATAAAGATCCTAAAGCTGAAGAGCAGTTTAAAGCTTTAGGTGAGGCCTATGAAGTATTAAAAGATCCAAAAAAGCGCAAGCAATATGATACATATGGATCGCAAGAAGATTTGTATGCCAAAGCTCGGCAACGTGAACAGGCACATACTGGTTGGGGGCGTGGAGACGGTGCAGAGGCACATATGGCGGAAGATTTTTTTGAATCATTATTTGCTGGTGGCGGCTTTGGGCAGAGCCGAGCTCCGGCTGGCCAGGATTATCATAGTGCTGTGCATATTAGTTTGGAAGAAGCGTATCATGGGGCTGTCAATGAGCTGCATTTTGAAGGCGCGCCTGCGGGCAAGCAGATGCTGCGAGTGAAAATTCCTATTGGGGTAAAAGAGGCGCAGAAAATTCGTTTAACTGGTCAGGGTGGTGTCGGGCGTGGTGGTATCAGAGGAGATTTGTATTTAACGGTGCATATAGATAAGCATCCATTGTTTGATTTAAATGGTAATGATATTTATTTAACTGTACCGATTACGCCATGGGAAGCAGCATTAGGGGCAACAATCTCTATCCCTACATTGGGAGGCCCTGTGGATTTGAAGATCCCTGCAGGCTCACAAGGTGGTCAAACCATGCGCTTGAAAAAACGTGGCATGCCGCATACTCCAGAATCAGGTGATCAATATGTTATTTTGAAAATGGTTACTCCTAAACCTACCACAGAAGAAGCGCGCGCTTCTTATAAAAAAATGGCAGAAATTATGCCTTTTAATCCACGGCATAGTAGCGTGTGGGGTCGGGGGGGATAGTTATGAAGAAGCAAGTAGTGATTGCAGATATAGTGCTTAGGACAGATGTGAATGTTAGCATTGACTCTCTCTGTAAGCAATATGATATACCAGAACAATGGTTGTATGAGTTAATGGAATACGGTTTTTTTCATGAAAGTCTTGGTAAACAAAGTACACTAGATCTAGATATGGTTGCGCGTATTCAAACAGCACGACGTTTACAACTGGATTTAGAAATTAATACTGCTGGGATTGTAGTAGTGATGGAGTTGTTAGAAGAACTAGAGCATATGCGGCATGCAATGAGACTGCTAGAACGGCTCCGATCCTAGAGGCTGTCAACAGCCCTTAAACAATCCCTAGTGCTTGTTGTAGTGTAATAAATTTATATCCTTTGCTATGATATAAATCAATAATATCTTGTAATACATAAGCGTTTAATAAGTTTGCATGTATTAATAAAATTTGTGCGCGGTTATTTGTATGTAAAGACTCTGCTTTGAGAGTTTGTTCCCAGATAAAGTTTATATAGCTCGCCTTCATAATTGTTAAAAAATTGCGTCGATCCTTTTCAGGTACATCTAATAATAGTTGATTAAACAGAAAGTCTTTGCTGTCAATAGTAATGGGGGCTATATGATATTCTTTACTTATTAAATAATTAATAATGCGTTCTTTTTTTAGACCTGTGCTCATATTCATGTATGGGAAACGATAAAATTTAGGACTAGTGATAATTGGCTCTAAAATAGTATCTGCTATGTCGAATTGGTCACGCAGATATGCCTCTGTTTCAATATTATTAATATTTTTATGCGAATGTGAGTGGTTACCAATACTTAAACCTGCTTCTTTGAATCTCATTAACGCCGGCCAGTTTGCCTTAGTGATTTCGCGCGTAATGACAAATCCAGTGGCTGGTATTTTGTTGTTTTTTAATGTATCGATGATTAAATTTAAATGCAGACTTTTGGCTTCACCTACAAATGGCAGATCGTCTATGGTGAGTGCGATATAACGGTCATGAGTCTGTGCGCTTAGCAGATCGGCATGTTTTTTGGGATGATAGAAGAGCCATGAGCTCAAGTGTTTGAGAGGTGTAGAATGTGTGGCAGCAGTATCTTGTACATATACATTGCTTGCATATGTTGAACACAATGTAAGGTAGATCAAAATTAAAAAAATTATCTTTATCATTTGTAGTAGGTTTCAACTGTTTTTTTCAGGTTTATACATGGTGTGCCGTATATTAGCTTTTTTTGCTGTGTTTGTGAAGTTTTAATTTATTTTTTTGTAAGTTACGCTTTAGACTATAATTGTCTAATTCAATCTAAGTATTAGGAAAGAGTATAGTGATAATAGATTTATGGCATTTTCCATGCACTGAATTGGAACAACAAGTATTAGCACTATTTGTAAGCGGTTTATCTAACGCGTTGGTATTTTTCGCACCTCGTCGTATGGGTAAAACTGAAAAAAATTTGCTAAGCAACTCGGTGTTAAGACCTTGCGGTGTCTTCTAGCCAATCTGCACTCCGTGTACTGCAACGCAAACAACTAATTGGTCGCAGCCCAGATCGAGCAGGATATTTTATTGATGATCCAAACTTTAAACGATGGTTGCAAAATAATGAGAGATCATGTTGGCGTTAGTTTGTATTCCATAACTCAGACTTAATCATAAACATGGATTAAGTTTCCTGCCTAGCGCTATGCCTAGCACCACTTGCCTCTTCATGATTCTTAATAACATCTCACATGGAGGCTCAAATGCACCACGGCGCTGGAGTAGGCAAAGAATTACGACGATTTCGATTCGTAGCAGTGGATGGATCTCGTACAGGAACGTGAGTCCCTTGAGGAGGTGGGGTAAATATCCTTGGTCGCATTTGACTCTGACGGGCTGCATGCGATGGATCTGTTGGTCGACTCGACACACTATGAGGCGCCACTGGTTGCAGAGCAGGAGCAACGGATGCCTCTCGTCTGATGGAAGCAAGGAACCTTGAACGCTGACCTGCATTCGATGGCCGACTCGACGATACACTAGGAGGTGCTGGTTGCAGCGGGTTGTCAGCATTATGAGTGCCGCTCCCTACCGTGCTAGACGATCCACTTGTTGTACTCCTGGATTGTCTCTCATGAGTATTGCCTTGAGGCATAGATGCTGCAATAGGCAAAGCGGTTGGAATTGAGCTTGGAACTGTCGTAGCATCTGGTGCGTGAGCAGTAGTTTGAGTCACAGGGGGTGCAGGGTGCATTGTTAAAGGAACTGCTATAACAGCTGGAGTATTTATAGCATTTAATATAGCAAGTGCAGTTCCTGTAGTAGTATTAAGTTCTATTTGTGAAGACGCTGCTGGCACAGCTGGACTAGCAGGCATTGCTGTGGCTGCTGTGGCGCTAGGAGGCATAGCCTCTGGAGCTGCATGAGGAGCTGTTGGTATAACATTTCCTTCTCCTGGAACATGCAAAACGTCAGCAGGATCTATGATGGGATGTATTGCTGGATCAACGATATTATTATCTCTACCTGCTCTACAACAGCGGTTAAACAATGCCCGCCCCAAAGCACCAATACTGACAATTCCAACCCAAGTTAGTATGGCAGCGCTCATTATCATAAGGTAAGCAACTATAGGTGGAGCGGCAATTGCTGTGGCACAGGTAATAATGATAGATGGATACAACATGCATGCTGCTGCAGCAATTAGTCCCGTACCCAGCGATCCCATAATCAGTGCTTTCCATGTATTACTTACTCTAAAAAATAGGTTAAATAACGCTCGTCCCACAGCACCAATAATAGCGCCAATACTGACAATGCCAATCCAAGTTAGCATAGCAGCGCCCATTATCGTAAGGTAAGCAACTATAGGTGGAGCAGCAATAACCGTGGCGCAGGCAATAATTATGGCAGGATAATACACGCATGCTGCTGTAGCGATTGCTCCCATGCCAAGTGATCCTATAAGCAGTACTTTCCATTTATCACGTAAAAATTTTAATATCATAATTGTTTTCCAAAATGTAGTAATGGTTCTGAGATTATCACTCTAGTACGCTCATTCTAGCTGATTAATTTTAAAAATGAAACGTTCAAAACTTTTTTAGTATGGCAATCATTAAAGCTTAGTTGTATAGCAATGCGCAATTATTGCTTGGCGTTAGAGAACATATATGTTAATTTAACGTAAGTAAAGTGTTTATGCCAAACTTCTTGTCATTGAAGCACAGGCAAACACAGAATGGCAAACTATAGTTTATATTTATATTGGATCGTGGTGCATACACGATGAGACTATTAAGGAAGTGAAGAATAATGAGTTATGAGAGAACAGAGAATGATGGGAGAGATGGTAGTGATGAGGAGGCTCGGCCTTTACTAGAAAGACCATCTCCAGCTAGTAATGCCTCCTCTATGGTGCCCATCCCAAGACCTTCTATTGTGAGACAAACAATTTTGTTTGGATTACCTGGGATTTTTTATACTGGTACTATGGTGGGAAATGCCAAGCTACTCTCCATGTTAAGCGAAACTGGTGGAGCTGCAGCATTTATTATACCTGTGCAAGGCACTATGCTAGCAATAGCGACTTGCCTTAGTACGGCTGCAGTAACAGCAGTATCTTGTGTCACAGAAGAAGAAAATAAAGATCAAAAAACAAGAGACATTATTAAAACGGGTTGGATTTTAATCGCTGGTTTGGGGGCGCTAGGCTCTGGCATGATGCTTTTAACTCGGCCGATTTTCCCACATCTTTTTAATGCTAATACGTCACAAGCAGCCATATCTTTTTTTGAAAGCTGTGCTATAGGAAATATTCCATTACTCATGCTCACAGAAGATACATTAATTGCCCTAACACATGGAGATTGGTATATTCCTGCTATAATTGGCGCTTCTTTTTGTGCTGTATCATTAGGATTAGGGTATAGTTTAGCATTTGATGCCGAATTGGGGGCATTCGGGGTTGGCTTAGGTAACTCAGTTGGGGCACTGCTGGCTTTTGCATTCATGCGCATGTGGTTTACAAGAGAACCATATAAAAAATATGGTTTTTATGAATTATCCCAGATATTAGAATGGAAACAGATTGTAAAAACACTTGCAGGGTTTGCTTGGAAACCATCACTGCAACGTCTTATAGAGTGGAGCAACTTACTTTTTATTACGACAGCGATTGGCTTGAAAAGTAATGATGCGTTAGAAGCTATGATCCCTTCTATGCAATTTCTCGGTTTGTTCATCTCTATTATGCAACCAGTTGCTATTATATCAGGTAGGTTAATCGCAAACAATAATAGTGAGCTAGACGCAACAGAGTCAGAATCTGTTGTATCTGGTAGGTTCAGTACAAGAAATGATGGCGGCCTAGAAGCAGGGGTATCTATAGCTGAGACGCCGATTTTACAGCATGAGCCAGTACAAATAGAAAGAACAGAATGCTTGCATAAGAACACTCGCACTCTCTTGATGTGTAGTTCAATTGCTGTTGGGTTAACTACGGCATTTACTCTACCAGTTTATTTTGCAAGAACACCGATTGCAAAGTTTTTTCATATAAACCCGGTGAATTCTACTGTGCCTATGAATACTCTAGCTACTAATTCGGCTGATACATCACTTGCGGAAACTTTGTTATGTATCAATTTGCTTGGTTTATTTCCTGATGCTGTTCGAACTGCACTGACTGGAGGATTAGGTGGTTGGAAAGCTGCTGTGTTTCCAATAATCACTAACTTAATTACTATGATTATCGTAGCGCTCCCACTTGGTTTGGTTATTGGTGACAAATTTGGAGGATCACGCCCTGTAGAAAGTAGTTCAGCATGGATGTTTTCCATGCGTGATATAGGTATATTTCTATCTGCTTTAATCATGGTAGGTCGTTGTATTTGGCAGCTATATAATGCTCAACAACCGAGGACTTATGTCGTTGCTGATAATCGCAATGGCATGTTTGCCAGTCGGTCTCCAGTACGTCTTAGTCTTGCAAATGGAGAGGCTTACACACCATCTCCTGGCGCTCGCCCGGGTATTAGCGAAGACGGTGTCCCTGTGAATGCATCTCCGTAGTGGAAGATTGATTAAGCCTTGTCTTAAGCACAAGTTAATATTTGATGGACGTCATTGCGAATCGCAATGACGTAATTTTAAGCAAATTTTTTAATGACCAAAGTCCACTGCAGAATCATGTGCAATATATTTATGCATCTGGCTTAGAAAATCCAGCCGGCTGCTCGGAACCATCTCCCCAAAAATATTTACGCATTTCATCTTGTAAAAATATGCGTGTTTTGGGATCACTTAAATTTAAGCGATATTCATTAATTAATAGAGTTTGATGTTTGACCCATGCATTCCACGCTTGTTGTGATACTTGCTCAAAAATTAATTTACCTAATGGGCCAGGAAATGGTGGGGTTATTAGACCAGCAGCTTCTTGTTGTAACTTAATACAAAATATTTGTCTTGTCATATAAGTTCTCTAGTGTTATGAATGCATGAACATTTTAATATATAGCGCGTGCTATACCATACAGGTAAAGGTCCTGCAGCGCATAGCTATATTATTTGTACATTATAGATAACTACAGTAGACATTACACTAAAAATTAGTCTACACTTAATAATATGTTGTACAAATAGCTGTATGATGTATCTACTGGCATGTTATATAGGGAGATTGTGATGAAAGATAAAGATTCAGGTTCTTGTTCTGTGCGTTCTTATTGTTCGACACATTGTGTTGAGGTAGTAGGTTTAATATTGTTAGTTGTGGCTACTTTTTTGACTCTGGTTACTTTAAATGGTTTTGGCATTCTTGGTTTATTTATTGTTGGGCTGTTGTTAGTCACACATAAAAATTGGTCTTGTGCATCTTGTGCTTGCCCATGTCATTCTAATATGGAATGTAAGCCATGTGCCCCGGAAGAGAAACATCCACGTGTAGAAAAACATACTGCTGGCACTGCTAAAGCTAAAACTGCTCATGCAAAAAAATAAACGTAGTAATGTATCGGCATTGAGTGCACTTAGCACCTGTATATTATGGCTATATTCATTAGTGTCATATGCAGGAGCCGCTGAGGTAATGAAAGTAACTGTTGCTGCGAATAAGCCGCGCTTTATTATTACGTTGCCATCTAACCCTAGCACTGGATATACTTGGGTGGTGACGCATTATGACAATCTCAAGCTGCGGCTTATCAGTAGTAAATTTCAAGTTACGAAGACTGGATTAGTTGGTGCTCCTGGTAAAATGAACTTTGTTTTTGCACGCATACCAAAATACATGCCTACGTTGCGGCACACACAGATAAGTTTTGCATACTTACGTCCGTGGGAACATCAATCGGTTAAAACACAAGATGTAGAAGTATTCTTTATGACGTCTTCTGACGCGAGTTTGAAGGGTAGGTAGCGTGGTTCCCAGAAGATATTGTGCAGTAGCTTATCTAGGTCAGCGTTTTGATTTTGTTGTGCAAGACCTAAATCTATAGCTGTTTGCGCTACAGCTTTGGCAATATGTTTGGCCACGGTTTGTGCATCATCTAAAGAAGGCAGTAGTGGTAAAAAACTGTCTTTTTTGCTTGGCGCGAAGTCACTGAGTGCGTGTGCTGCTGCCAAGATCATGGTTTTTGTGAGTCTGCTAGAACGCACTGCTAGAATGCCTAGCCCAATTCCAGGGAATACTAATGCATTATTACACTGGGCAATTTGCACCAATCGATTTTGATATTCAATCGGCTCAAAAGCTGTGCCAGTTGCGATTAATGCTTTACCTTGACTCCAAGTTAATAAATTATTTGGTTGCGCTTCACACTTATCATCTGGATTAGATAGTGGGAATATGATGGGCCGTTGACAGTTGGCGCACATCATTTTTATAATTTCTTCTGAAAACGCCCCTGTTTGGGCTGAGCAGCCAATAAGAATAGTTGGTTTGACATGGCGGATTGTATCAGCAAGCGATGGAATAGTTTGTCTTAAAGACCAGCTGTCAATATCTTCACATGCCCGTGCATATGGTTGTTGGGCTTGCGTTAGTTCATTGTCATTTACCAGTAGTAATCCTTGGCGATCAATTAACCAAAAATTACGATAAGCTTCTTGTGCAGTGAGGCCACAGCGTATCATGGCGTCAACAATCTGATCACTGATGCCAGTACCAGCTGATCCTGCACCGTATACAATGATGCGTTGTTCTTGTAGGTGAGTTTCTGTTACGTCGCATGCTGCAAATAGTGCCGCTAGTGTGACGGCACCAGTACCTTGAATGTCATCGTTAAATGTACATAACTCATCTTGAAAGCGATCTAGGATACGTCTCGCGTTGCCTCTGCCAAAATCTTCCCAATGTAAGAAGGCATTTGGAAAGTGGTGGCTAATACTGGTGACAAATTTATGCACGAATTCATCATACTGCAAGTCACCTATGCGTGGATGGCGACAACCAAGATATAATGGATCGTCAAGTAAAGATTGGTTGTTAGTGCCAACATCCAGAAAAATTGGTAATGTGCGTGTGGGGTTAATGCCGCCACATAAACTATATACCATTAATTTGGCAACAGGAATATCCATGCCACCGACTCCTTGATCACCAATGCCCAATACACCTTCGCCATCGGTGACAACAATTAAGTCGATTTCAGGATTAGATCGATTCATTAAAATTTCATCAATTTGATTGCGATTAGTGTGGGAGATGTATAAACCACGAGGTTGTCGATATTCACGGTTAAAATGTTTTACTGCTGTACCCACAATCGGAGTGTAGATTGTTGGTAACATTTCCGCTAAGTGGCGGCTTACTAGTTTGTAAAATAAGATTTGGTTTTGATCGTGTAAATCATTAAGGTAAATATGTTGCTGTAATCGTGATGTATAACTAGAATATTGCAAGTAGGCGCGTTTGACCTGTTCATCAAGTGTTTCTACGCGGTTTGGTAATTTACCTAATAACCCAAAGGTATGGCGCTCATCATATGTAAAAGCTGTGCCTTTATTTAGTTGTGGCGTGGTTAAAAGTAGTTTGCCACAGATAGATGTTTCAATAAATAATTCCCCGGTATTCGGGTCACGACATTCTTTAAATGCTAACATATTCTCTCTTCATCGTTGTAAATTTGTTGCTATAGTATAGCATATTGTTCTCAATCTGCATGTAATAAGTGATTCCAGCTATTAAAATTCAGTGTCAGAGAGGCTTTTCTCTATAATGTCTTTCAGAGACACGCATAAATCCATCCATGGAGCTCTCGACGCACATCCATGTGCACAGAAAGTCTGCGAAAGACATTATAGAGAAAAGCCTCTCTACATGGTTTAGCGAAGATAGCGGGAATTGCTGACATGTAATTAAGTGCTATAGCCTTCTTGTCTGGTAGATGGTACGATCATAAAGTGATTATTATAAATATTATGGAAGTTTACAAAATGCGTTGTTTTCTCTTTTTGGTAGGTTTATTGGCATCAGGCATGTGTTTTGCTGCCGATTATGTGCGTTATTATCAGACACATCCAGAAGCATTACAGAAGGCATTGCAAGCGTGCCCTACTTCATCACCTACTGGCCTCACTTGCGATGATTTGCGGCACATGGCGGAGCGTATGAATGAGTTGGCATATCAGTTACGCTCTAATCCTCAAGAGTTTGGTCAGACTATCTTGGCTCTACAAGAAGAGCTTGCCAAGCAAAAAGTCGCATTACAGCAGAATCCGTCGCTGCCAGATTTATTGGCCGCGTATGAGAGTAATCAGCAATTATTGCAAGTAAAATTAGCTGTTGTACGCTGGTTAGAGTCGCCGGTGGGTAGGTAATGCGGATTTTAGTTAGTAATGATGATGGTATTATGGCCGATGGTATTCGGATTTTGGCAGAGGCATTATCTACAGTCGCAGAAGTATATGTAATGGCGCCTGATCGTAATCGTAGTGGTGCTAGTAATTCATTAACGTTAGCGCGCCCATTGCGCGTAAAACAGCTAGATAATAACTATTATAGTGTAGAAGGTACACCTACCGATTGCGTACACTTAGGAGTTACTGGGTTTTTAGATTTAGTGTTTGATATGGTAGTTTCTGGTATTAATGATAGTGCTAATTTAGGTGATGATATTTTATATTCAGGCACGGTAGCAGCAGCGATGGAAGGGCGTCATCTTGGATTGCCAGCTATTGCTATTTCTATGGTTGGTGATAGTGTGCAAAATTATCATACTGCGGCTGCTATCGCTAAGCAATTAGTGACAAAGTTAAGCATACATGCCTTGCCTTCACAAACTATTTTGAATGTGAATGTGCCGGATTTACCATTAGACAAAATTAGAGGTCTTGAAGTGACACGGTTGGGGTCGCGCCATAGCTCTGAGTCGATTGTAAAAGACTTTGACCCCTTCGGTCGGCCAATATATTGGATTGGTCCTTCAGGTGGTGCGGCTGATTCTGGTATTGGCACGGACTTTTATGCGATTGCGCAAGGTTGTGTGTCAATTACTCCATTACATTTGGATATGACACATTATAAAGTGTTTGAACGTGTGGCTAATTGGATAGCTGATGTGGACATGATTTCATGACATGTATCTCCCTTTGTTCAGGGGTAATATAAAATCTTGGAGAACGGTCAGATTTGAGCGCAGGTTGAGAGATAATGAAAATTAAAAAGCGCAGCATACATGGATATGTGAGCATTTTAAATTTTCATTATCTCTCAAGATGTGCCAAATATGGCCGTTCCTATGTGCGGAGTCGGTAGTGTGAAATTATTTTCTTATTTATATGACAAGACATTATTATGGTCAGCGCATCGCCATGCGCCGTATTATTTAGCTGGGGTATCATTAGCAGAGTCTTCTTTTTTTCCTATACCACCTGATGTGATGTTAATCAGCATGGGTTTAGCTGTGCCTACGCGTTCTTGGCGCTATGCTTTTATTGCCACATTATTTTCGGTGTTGGGAGGATTGCTTGGGTATGTTATTGGTTGCTATGGGATGTATTTATTGCAACCGCTGTTATTGTCATCTTCTTATGCGAGTAGTTATTTACAGGTAATGCATTGGTTTGAAGATAGTGGTGTCTGGGTTGTGATTGTAGCTAGTTTTACACCATTGCCTTATAAATTGTTTACCATTACAGCTGGTGCTATGCATATGGCTTTATTGCCATTTGTAGTTGGTTCTATTATTGGTCGTGGGCTGCGGTTTTTTATGGTCTCTGGCTTGCTTTTTTACTTTGGTAAGCGTCTGCATGGTCAGTTACGTCGCTATATTGATTTAATTGGTATGGTGATGATTATATTATTAGTAGTAGGCTACGCATTTATGCACTGGTGTGTTTAAAGATGATGTGGTTACTACAGTATGTGCAGGTTCTAGTTTGTCTTTGTGTGTGTGCTTTATTAGTAGGGTGTGGAGAGAGCCAACAAATGGCTCCGGTAGTCGAATCTAATTGGCGTGCAACACAACATGAAGAGCGGCATGTTGTGTCTAAAGGGGAGACATTATACTCCATTGCCTTTAGATATGATGAAGATTATAGGCGTTTGGCTAAGATTAATAATTTGCATGCGCCGTATACAGTTTATATTGGTCAAGTTTTAAGTTTACACACCAATATGCGTGAGCGAGTTATATGGCATGCTAATCCAGTAGCACGCTTGCCAGCTCAAGCAAAGCGAGTTGTAGGACACAAGAACCATGTGCGCAAGTTATATCCGTTGACTGGTCGGTGGTTGTGGCCGGTACATGGTCGAATTGTCAGTACGTTTGTACCAGCACAAGGTCAGAAAGGTATAAATATTGCAGGCAGTCCTGGTGATAAGATTTGTGCTGCATCTTCTGGTGTGGTGGCTTATGCTGGTAATGGACTAACAGGATATGGTAATTTAATTATTATTAAGCATAATAATAATTATATGACTGCGTATGGCAATAATTTGCGTAATTTAGTACGTGAAGGTCAGGTGGTACAAGCAGGACAAGTTATTGCAAATATAGGGGTTGTAGACAGACGTTATTGGGGCGTACATTTTGAAATTAGAAGGCTAGGGCAGCCAGTTAATCCAATGCAGTATCTAGGACGGAGTGAGTAGTTACGAACGGGCTATAAATAACTTCCCATTCTGGCATCAAACTAAAATAAGGTGAGGGATCATGCATTTCAATGAAGAGCCGTTAGAAGAGAATCACGTTGAGTTGAATGATGATGGCTTACAAGAGCCTCTCGATGATGTAGTAGATGAGGACGAGAGTTTTGATGCCATCACCGTTGCGGTGGAATTGCCCTCCGATGTGCTTAGTGATGAGGTATGCTCTGTTGCAGATTTACATGCTAACCATAATTTAGTCAAGGTTATGGATGCAACTCAGTTGTATTTAACTGAAATTGGGTTTTCTCCATTATTGAGTGCTGAAGAAGAAATTCATTATTCTAAGTTGGCGCTCAAAGGGGATGCATCCGCGCGTAAAAAAATGATTGAATCAAATTTGCGCTTGGTTGTTAAAATATCGCGACGTTATTTGAATCGTGGGTTGCCATTACTAGATTTAATCGAGGAAGGGAATTTAGGCTTAATGAAGTCTGTTGAAAAATTTGATCCGGAACGTGGATTTAGATTTTCAACTTATGCAACATGGTGGATCCGGCAAACTATTGAACGGGCTATCATGAACCAAACGCGTACCATTCGCTTACCAATTCATGTAGTTAAAGAATTAAATGTATATTTACGCGCAGCTAGGCATTTGACGCAAAAGTTGGATCATGAACCAACACCAGAAGAAATTGCAGAGATGTTAGATAAACCTTTAGAAGATGTGCGTAGTTTATTGGGGTTAAATGATAAAGTGACATCTGTTGATGTGCCTATTGGTCATGAAGAAAATAAATCACTATTAGACACGTTAGCTGATGAAAATAGTTTAGATCCAGCTGAGTTATTAACTAATGAAGATTTGCGCGCGCATATTGAGTCTTTATTAGATACGCTAACAGACAATCAACAAGAAGTTATAGCTAGACGTTTTGGGTTGCGTGGCTTTGAAAAAACGACCCTAGAAGAAGTTGGGCGTGAGATAGATCTGACACGTGAGCGCGTACGGCAAATTCAGGTGGAGGCATTGAAAACTTTACGTATGATGTTGGAAGGATATGGGCTGACTCAGGATGATTTGTTGTAGCTTTCATAGCAATTAAAATCATGACGTTGCTTATGTGCTTGACGCAGCATTAAAAAAGCGCGCTGTTTATCAATGGCTTGTTTTAACTGCATAGTTTCTATTAATGGATTATATAAGGATAAAACAACATCTTGCCATGTTGCTGTAGCTTTTGTCTGTAGAGCTAGTAATGGTTGTGTCCTGGGCTTTGCCAATGTTGGTATAGGTAAATTGCATAAGTTATGTAATTTTGTGCTTAAGCTTATCAGTATAGCTGCTTTAGCTTCTAAACTATGTCCGGCAATATGTGGGGTGCATATAGTCGCAAACTGCACAATATCCGCATTAATATTGGGTTCATTATGGTAGACGTCAGTACAATAGATAAGTGGCACCTTAGTAGCTAATAGATCTTGTTCTACCACAATACCACCGCGTGCTGCATTGATTATAATGGTATTTGCTTGTAATTGGTTGAGAAATTCTATATTTATTAAATTAGCACTTGGATATGGTTCAGTTTGGTGATATGCAGCATGAATGCATATCAAGTCGCAGGTCAATAGCTCGCATATATTACCATTGGCATATTTATTATTAGCTTGCAGTGGATCATAACCAATGACATCAAAGCCAAGAGTGCGTAATCTAGTAAATATTTTAGTACCTATGGTGCCTATGCCAATTACGCCAGCACGTTTGCCAATAGCATAGTTTTGTTGGTGCAGAGTCGCTAATACAGATACAACATAATCAGTGACAGCTTGGGAATTACAGCCTTTAGCATCTAATATAGTAATGCCTTGTGATGCGACATAATCAGTATCAATATGGTCTGTTCCACTGCTTGCTGTCGCAATATATTGTAATTTTTGGTTTTGTAATAACTCGGCATTGATTGGTAAATTAGCGCGACATAGTAATATATTGTGCATGGGTAATAATTTTTGCAATTCTTGTTTAGTAGAATAACGACTGATAGAGAATGGTGGTGGAAATAAAGTTGTTAAATTAGGCAGAGTACTGTCCGCTAATATTTTCATAGACCAAATATAGAATCAATTATATATAATATTCCGTAGACCATTGGTTGGACTACCAGTCTTAATATACCTGTAAAGATTAGTATAATGAGAATTAGGAAGCCATATGGTTCCAGCATGCGATAGTATGCTTCTTGTTTGAAGGACAGCATACTGGTTATGATACGGCTACCGTCTAATGGTGGAATGGGTAGTAAATTTAAGCTTGCTAATAGTACATTGACTATTAGCCCTGCTTGTGCGGCCAATAAAATAAAGATAGCAACGATTGAGCGCTCTGGGTTGATTACCGTGACAAATTTCATACATGCCGCCCATAACAATGCCATAATTAAATTGGCTACAGGCCCTGCGGCACCCACAATGGCGGTATCTAGACGTGGGCGGCGTAATCTATTCCAGCGTACTGGTACAGGTTTAGCCCAACCAAATATAAACTGAAAGTCACTTAAAATTCCAATAATTATCGGTACTAATATTGTGCCAATGAGATCGATGTGCTTGAGAGGATTGATACTGAGACGCCCCAATTGCTTAGCTGTGGTATCGCCACACTTATTCGCCGCCCATGCATGCGCAGCTTCGTGTAGAGTTATAGCTAAAAGCACTGGTATCGTCCATACAGCGATTTTTTGTACGAGCGTTAATGTTAGCATAATGATATACTGTGTTAGTTTGTAGGTAGTATAACATACGTCTGTTAGAAATTCTCAGAGTAATTGTTACATTGTGTCAAAGAGTTATGTGTACTTGACATTATGTACCACAGTAATGATGTATAGGTCATGACAAAATTTTTTTCATATTTTACAGTCTCTAAGGTACGTGATGTGGTGTTACGGTATCCTTATGTGTTATTGGTGGTGTTTTCCTTGATGCTGTTATTACCTGGGATTGCCAGTGTACCAGCGCTTGATCGAGATGAAGCGCATTTTATACAAGCTACTAGGCAGATGCTGCAAACTAATAACTATTTTCAAGTACACTTTCAAGATATCACACGGTTTCAAAAGCCACCTGGCATTAATTGGTTACAAGCGCTCTCTGTCAAAGCATTTAGTAATGCTGATGCTAAAATAATTTGGCCATATCGTGTGCCTTCAGTTTTGGGAGCGCTATTCGCTATTTTACTCACATATTTTTTCGCACGGCGTTTTATTGAGGATAAAGCCGCACTTTTGGGGGCGCTCTTTTTGGCCTCGTCATTACTATTAGTGGTAGAAGCCCATATGGCGGTCATTGATGCCTCACTGTTGTCAGCAGTCGTGTTGATGCAAGGTGCGTTATGGGTAATCTATCAAGCGCAAATGGTGAGAAGTAAAGTACATTGGCTATGGGCTGTATTATTTTGGTTTGGTATGGCTTATGGGATTGTGCTAAAAGGAGTGACGCCATTAGTAGCTGTTTTGTCAATTATTATGTTATGCGTGTGGGAGCGCCGTGTTGATTGGTTAAAGGGATTATATTTATTTTGGGGCGTGGTTTTTTGTTGTTTGGTGAGCTTGGCGTGGTTATTACTGCTGAATGCAGCTGAGCATAGTAATTATTTATTGCAAATGCTGCATCGTGATTTGTTACCCAAATTACAAGGTGGTCATGAATCACATGGTAAACCGCCTTTATTCCATTTATTAAGTTTGCCGATAACTTTTTGGCCAGCATCGTTATTTTTAGCTTTTGGCTCAGTATATGCGTGGCGTTATCGGCAAGAATTATCTGTGCGCTTCTTAATTGCATGGATATTGCCAACATGGATTTTTTTCGAACTCATGCCAACAAAATTACCACAATATGTACTGCCAACTTTTCCGGCGATCGCTTTATTATGTGCTCTTGGAGCATTGCATAGAACTATCTATAAATCACGTATGCGCTTGCGTGTGTTAGTTATATTGTGGGGGATTGCATCATTAGGGTTTGCGTGCAGTTTATTTATATTGTGTTATTTACTGACTGGTATTAGTGGTTGGGTTGAGGTGATGCTTTGTAGCGGGTTAATTACCTCTACTATGGCGTGTTTATATTTGTTGTGGTATGGTTACTATGCGCGCGCTACGACTCTGGTATTAGTTATGGCATTATTTACATTCCCTATTACATTTAAATATTTGCTGCCTACGCTTTCACCATTATGGTTAACGGAACGAGTTGCAGAGCAGGTTTATAAGCAACATTTATCAGACCGTATTTCAGACGATAAACCATTATTGACAGTTGGTTTTGCTGAGCCTAGTTTAGTGTTTTATTTTAATACAAAGCAAATTTTGTACACAACTTCTATGATTGCCGATATGGAGATGCAGCGTGATAGCGGTAGGTTATTATTGATTGATACACGTGCATATGACAGATATTTTAAATATAATGATTCGCTAGTTATTTTGTCTTCTATAGCTGGATACAATTATAGTAATGGACAAATGGTTAAATTGTTATTAGTTGGGAGTAAATGATGACTGCATTTGAGCGGTTTGCGCGATTTATGCTGCAACCAGTAATATTGTTCTTAGTTTTAGGGTTATTTGTGGTATGTTATTTGTATGTTGATATTCCAGTGGCATATTATTTCCATAATATGGATTTACATAGCAGGGATCCTGCTATAGTGTGGGTGACTAATTTAGGCTTAGGTGCTATTTATTTCGCAGGATTTTTTATCTTAGCATTATGGTGTCGTTATATAATGCCGAGTGCAATATGGGAAGCACGCTGGTGGTTTTTATGGTTATGCGCGGTAATTCCTAGTGCTATTTGTTTTATTTTAAAAATACTCTTAGGACGTGCCCGCCCGCAATTATTGTTTAGCGACGGTTATTATGGATTTTATGGCTTGCGTTTGCACGATCATGCCTGGCATTGGTGGTCATGTCCGTCCGGTCATACGAGTGTGATTATGGGCGTAATGTTTGGATTATGTGTGTTGTTTCCACGTTATATGTGGCTCTTTATTGGATCTGGGTTGTGCGTAGCAATCTCCAGGATTTTATTGACGGATCATTATGTGAGTGATGTATTGGTAACAAGCTATTTGACGTTACTTGAAGTGGTGGCATTAGTGTATGTGATACGTCGTAGTACAAGGTTTAGCAAAATATTAACAGCTCCTGTATAGAGTGGTGATGTGAATGGCGATGAATGAGGAACTAGGTATATCTATTATTATTCCTGTATATAATGAAGTGGATAATGTAGCTGCCCTGTATGAAGAAATTGTGCGAGTTATGTCGCCTAGTGCATATACATTTGAAGTGATTTTTGTTGATGATGGTAGTAAAGATGGCACTGTCGCGAAACTGCGTACTTTAGAACCAACATCTGGTAGTTTGCGCATAGTTTGTCATGTGAATAATTGTGGTCAAAGTGCCGCTATTTTAACTGGCGGACGTGCAGCACATTACCCCGTATTAGTGACGCTAGATGGTGATGGACAGAATGATCCAGCGGATATTCTGCGGTTGTTAGAATTTTGGGGTGAGCCCAATATGGTAATATTGGGCAATCGTAGTGTGCGTCATGATTCTTTAGTGCGTAAGGCTTCTTCCACGATTGGTAATGGAGTGCGAAGGTGTTTTTTACGTGATGAATGTGGGGATACTGGATGTAGTTTGAAGATCTTTGCTAAAGATGTATTTTTAAGTTTGCCATATTTTGATCATGCACATAGATTTTTGCCGGCGTTGTTTAAGAGCGCCGGGCAGCAGTTAGTCAATGTGCCGGTAAATCATCGTCCACGTAGATATGGGCAATCAAAATATGGGGTAATGAATCGTTTGTTTGTTGGGTTGCATGATCTTATTGGTGTGCGTTGGTTATTGAGCCGTACTTGTAACCCAACAGTATGTAGTGATGAGTAATAAGATATTGCGCAAAACTGCATGAACAAACCATCATGTAATCTTGTGCAAGAAAAGGTATTGGGTCAAGTTAATGGAGTTATGAAACGTGTGGAATGCTTTGGTATGTAGATTATGTTTATTTGGCGCTTTATTATTTGGCAGTATTGCTGTGTATGCAGCAGTATCTCCAAATATTTGGTATAGTATTGGACCTAATAATGACGTTACTATCAATATGGATTTTTTTCTGTCTTCTACTTGTCCGCATTGTCATAAAGCAGATCTCTTCTTGCAGCAGGTAGAAAAGCAAGAGCCTTGGTTACAAATTCATAGATATGTCGTGAATACAGATAAAGCTGCCTTACAATATTTTTATGAGCGCTTACGTTCACAGCAGCAGAGTTCATTTGCCGTGCCAGCGTTTTTTTTCTGTGATTCATATTGGGCTGGTTTTGTGGATGGTGCATCGTCTGGAGAGACTTTATTACGCGCATTGCGCTATTGTCGCACGCAAATTATGCAACAAGGTACTTTAAGTGATGCTGTAGTTAATACCTTGCAAAGTGGTAGTGTAGCAAATCAACTACAGATAAGTCCTAAAATAGAACGACAGCCAATTGAGTTTATTAGTTCAACAGCCATGCTCAATGCATTTTCTTCTTGCTCTTTGTTTGGTGTTATAGCGTTGTTTGCATGCGTGTGCTTGTTGTCTAAGCATACCAAGCATGCTGTTATTGCTGGGCTGATTTTTATATTAGCTTGGGTTGGTGCGCATTTTGTCATGCAACATTATAATGCTATTGTGTGGTCAAATTATTTATTTTATCTGCGGTTATTGGGAGTGCTGGCCTGTATAGGCTTATTAGCAATGCGCACTTATGTGGCCATTGTGTTTGTGCCATTTTTAGCGCTAGCGGTGTACTTTAATCAACAGCTATGTCTTTTTGGCAATGCAGCAGCGGTGCGTTTTGAGCAATGGTTGGTGCAACAATCTTTCAGTAATCAAACTCATATTGCTTATCAAATTATGTATCAGGCCATTTACGCTTTACCATTAATAATATTTTTGCTACTGTTCATGGTGCTTGGCAAGTACCAGCGCTTCAAACGGTATAGTGACGTATGTATTATGGCATCTTATTGTATGCTGACGTTGCTTGCTTTAATGTTGGTTATTGCACCAGCTTGGTTGGCGTCAGCACCGATTTCTTTGGCGCTATTAGTTGTGGCACTGCTTTATGGGTGGTATATGTCGCGTTCTCGAGATAGTGTATGAGTAGATTACATGATATTCCAATTGTGGTAGTAAGTGGAGAGAAATATCAAACCGTCCAAGGCACGGTGGCAATTAAAGACGGTATTAAATTAGCTAAGCAAGTGAGTGAGCGTTTACCAAAACCCGCTTGGTTGCGCTTATCTAATCAGGTTACACCAGCATATACACAAATCAAGGAACGTGTAAAACAGCATAGTTTGGCTACAGTATGTGAAGAAGCTAAATGTCCTAATATAGCTGAGTGTTGGTCTCACGGGACAGCGACTATTATGTTGATGGGTGCAGTATGTACGCGCGCTTGTAGGTTTTGTGCCGTAGATACTGGCAACCCGCATGGTTGGTTAGACAATAATGAACCAGATAATACCGCAAGAACGGTAGCACTTATGGGACTGGATTATGTCGTATTAACTTCAGTCAATCGTGATGATTTACCTGATGGCGGGGCTGCACATTATGCACGCACAATACGTGCGATTAAAGAGCAATGCCCTAAGACCAAAGTAGAAGCGTTGACGCCTGATTTTCAAGGTGTACAGCGTGATGTAGCCGTATTGTTAGATAGTGGCGTGGATGTGTTTGCGCAAAATGTTGAAACTGTGTTGCGTTTAACTCATCATGTACGCGATAATCGTGCAGGTTATCAGCAAACATTAAATGTTCTCAAGTTTGCTAAACAATATCGCAATAATATTATTACCAAGACTAGTATTATGCTAGGACTGGGTGAGAGTGAGACGGAAGTGTTACAAACTATGGATGACTTGCGGGCGCAAGATGTAGATGTATTGACCTTAGGCCAATATTTACAACCTACAGGTAATCATCTACCTGTAGAGCGTTATGTCCCGCCAGAAGAATTTACCAAGTGGCGCCTTATTGGCTTAGAAAAAGGGTTTTTTGAAGTGGCATCTGGTCCATTAGTACGCTCTAGTTATCGAGCGGATCGTATATTTAAACGGGATAATTTAGGATTAGATGATTAAGATTTTGCAATTATTAAAGGAGTCAGATATGACAATTTTGCATAAGTATGTTGGTAAGAAAAGTAGTATTGCGATGTCGCTGATGTTATATGGAGCAAGCGGATATGCTGGCGGTTTTTCTCTTTATACTGAGGGTAGTGTTGTAGCAATTGGTAATTATGCTGCAGGAATTGCAGCAGAAGCAGCGGATGCTTCAATTGGTTGGTATAATCCAGCGGGGCTCGTGTTAATTAAACAACAACAAGCGTTGTTAGGTGGGATTGGAGTGTTTCCTAGTACAGAATTGACTGGCACTAGTACTTATACACTTCTGCCTCCTCTCGCGCCTGTTACATATATGCAACCTTTTAGTAACCTACAGGGCGCAGAAAATGCTGTGGTACCATCACTACATTATGCACTACCTTTGGGGGAGAGAGCTACTTTTGGCTTAAGCATTGTCTCTCCGTTTGGTTTGTCTACAAATTATGGTTTGACATCTCCAGTACGGTATGCAGCTACTTTGAGTAAACTGCAAACGGTGAATGTTGCGCCAGAATTAGGCGGTAAGTTATCTGATAATTGGTCAATAGGTGGTGGACTTGATTTGCAATATGCGACTGTTAAATTTAATAGCATTATTGGCTCGCCTCCTCTTGCTGAGGCGTACGCACCATCTCAACCAATGTATTTGGATTCTACAAGTAAGAATAGTGGGAGTTCATTTGGGGTTGGTTTCCATGCTGGAGTGTTAGGAGTTTTTAATGCAGAGCACACACGTGTGGGGGTAAATTATCAGTCCCGTATGCACCATAATTTTTATGGTGTTAGTAGTTTAACTGGTCGCCTTGCTGATGCAAGTGTAATGTTAACAGATCCAATGGCTCAAGTTACAACTAATACTTTATTTAGCAATGGCATTGAGTTACCTGATGTATTAACCATTAGTGGTTATCAAGATATAAATACCCGCTTGGCTATATTAGGTTCAGTAGTATATACGGGTTGGAGCTCATTTAATAAGATTGTCTTGAATAATGTTGTGATCCCATATGGTCCAGGTACAGGTGAACCACCAATTTTATTGGATAATACGACTATTGAAGATTATCGTGATGTTTGGCGTTTTGCTGTTGGAGCTAATTATCGCTTAATGCCGCAATGGTTGTTGCGTGGCGGCATAGGTTATGATCAAACACCTACTACTGATGCACATCGTGATGTGCGGTTGCCAGATGCTGATCGTTTCGCGCTTTCCATAGGCACACATTATCAAGTAAAACCTAACTGGGGTTTTGACATAGGTTATACGTATTTGTTTGCCAGAGGTAATTCTACGATAGACAATACCATTATGCTTCCAGATTCAAAGAGTTTGCCAGCAATCGCGAGTTATAATGTAAATGCCAATGTACAAGCACATGCACAGTTAGTTGGTTTGCAAGTAGTGTGGACTGACCAAAGTGGTGTAGAGACTAAATGATGGCTAACTAATCGTAGGTTGGGTTACAAAAATGCGCAACCCAACCTACGCTGTATTAATCCTTGCTAAGCGTTGTTTCGGCTGGCCCATTGACAATTAATGTATAGCCATTACCAGTTAAGACTTTTGGAGTAATATCACCAGTTTCGAGGTTCATACTCACAGTGCCTAGCTCAACTGGGTTAGCAGTATTGGTTGCCATTTTGACTAGCGCTTGGCATTGACCATTAACGGTGTGGCCAATGCAGGCAATTTTGACTAATGGCCAAGATACTTGCCCAGTGCTATGAGCTTTAGTTGGATGCTGTGATTGTATGGTACCTGCTATATAAGCATTGGAATCTACATCTGTAGTGTTGTGAGTAATCAGTTGCGTAGGGCTGGCAAATACTAAATTGGTAAATATTGTTAATGTTGCTGTGGTCAAGTATATGGATAATGCTTTCATAGTTTTCCTCCGATAAATTAAGTAACTATCTACTATATTGTAATACATAATTATAAACAACTATAAATTGGCGTGGCACATTTTTGCATGCAGTTTTGTCCAATGTTCAATATGATATACTATATTGCTTTTATAAACTAGGCTGATTGATGAAAAAAGAAGCGTTTTATTTTGATTTACCTCCTGAATTGATAGCGCAAGAGCCTTTGCCTAATCGTACAGATTCTCGTCTTTTGTATTATTCTCGTGCTGAAGATAAGTGTGAGCATCATGTATTTAGTACACTTGTTGATTTGTTAGAGCCTGGTGATCTATTAGTAATGAATGATAGCCGTGTTATTCCTGCGCGGTTGTATGGCGTTAAAGAAACTGGAGGTAAAGTAGAATTATTAGTTGAGAGAATAATTGCAAAAGATACATTTTTAGCACATATTCGGGCGAGCAAAGCGCTAAAGGTTGGAGGGGTAATTCATTTAGATGCTGGGTGGCATATACAGATCCTTAGGCGCGATGGTGCATTATATAATTGCCAAATTACAGGTGATGTGGAGGAGATGCTCCAAGCCATAGGGCATGTGCCACTACCTCTGTATATTCGTCGTATTGATGCAGCTCAAGATGTGGAGCGTTATCAGACGGTATATGCGCGTTCTAACGGTTCAGTTGCCGCTCCAACTGCTGGCTTGCATATGGATGAGACATTACTTACTGCATTGGTTAGGCGTGGAGTGAATCTTGCATATACAACTTTGCATGTAGGAGCCGGCACTTTCCAACCAGTACGATGTGAAAATATCACTGATCATCATATGCATTATGAGCGTTTCACTGTAACAGATGAGTTAGTGGGAGCGATTTGTGCTGCTAAATCTGCTAAGAAAAGAGTGATAGCAGTTGGTACAACTGCTTTGCGCAGTCTTGAAAGCGCAGCTATTGATGGACAATTACGCGCCTGTTCAGGTGAGACTAATATATTTATTTATCCTGGTTATAAGTTTAAGGTATGTGATGGTTTAATTACTAATTTTCATGTACCAGAGTCTACCTTATTTATGTTAGTGGCAGCTTTTATTGGTTATGAAGAAGTATTTAAGTTATATCGTTTAGCCATTGCACAGCGGTATCGATTTTATAGTTATGGTGACACAAGCTTATTATTGCCAGGGAATGGGGAGCGTTAGGGGCTGTTAAACCCAATTCTCCAATTTTAAATTAGGTACTCTGGAGAACTCTTTTATGTTATTAGTGACTAAAATAATATCTAATGCCAATGCATGTGCAGCAATCCATAGATCATTCCCACCAATTATCTGCCCATTTTTTTCTAATATTGCTCGCACAGAAGCATAATATGTGCAAACATCGATAGTTAATGGTAGCGGAGGAATTAAATTAGATAATTCTTGGAGTTTATGTTGTGCTATTGCAGTGTGCTGACTTTTGATAGCGCCAAATAATAGTTCGCCATAGGTAATAATTGACATGGCAAGCTCACTATATTCTATTTGCTCAAAACGTTTGAGTACACTCATTGGTTTGTATTTGGCAATATAAATACAAATATTAGTATCTAATAAATAAGTCAAGCCCATTTTAAAAAGACTCTCTATCCTGCGGTGGGAGATCTTTGCGCTCATCAGAAAAAAAATCTGATGGCATACTTGTCAACAACTCAAATGCAGTGCCTAATAACTTGGGTTTTTCACGCAAGATAATTTCCTTACCGCGTCTAAAAATTTCAACTTCTTTGCACTTAAATTGAAATTCTTTTGGGATCCGCAGCGCTTGTGAATGACCACTTATAAATATTTTGGCAGTTTTCATAGTTGAAGTTCCATGGCATTATGTATATACATAAAGTATGTACAAATGTGCGGGGGTTGTCAAGTGTATTAATTTAATGTTTCGTGGTATACACTCAATAATTAACAAGGAAGATTTATTATTAAATAATGGAGAAATTACAATGACGATTATTCAACCTGTACCAGATGCAATCAAGCGTAATTGGGGCTGGCTCTTTGCCTTAGGACTGTTATTTATTGTGCTCGGGACGATTGGCTTAAGCATGACAGTTGGTTTAACCTTAGTAAGCATGTTGTTTTTTGGCGTATTATTACTCATTGGCGGGTGTTCGCAAATTGTCGATGTGTTCAAAAGTAGGCAATGGAGATTAGTAGTTTGGCATGCCATTATTGCCATTCTTTACATATTGGCAGGTAGTTTGGTAATTTATGACCCTTTTATTGCCTCTACATTGTTTACTGGAATATTTGCTGGCATTCTGCTTTTAATTGGCTGTTCTCGTGTGATTATGGCCATCTCTATGCGTCATATGGCAGAGCGGTCTTGGGTGATACTCGCTGGAGTACTGTCTATTCTGTTGGGCACTATTATTTTCATGCAGTGGCCTTGGAGTGGTTTGTGGATTATTGGTTTATTTATTGCTATTGAGCTGCTTATGAATGGTTGGACATATGTGTTTCTGGCGCTAGCAATTCGACGCTCATCATACTGAGGCGAGGCACTGATGGTAACATATGAATAATGTAACCTCACATCATGTATTACCGTTAAATACAAAGGCTAGTACTTATTTGACAGCTGCTAATTGTCAAGAAGCTAATGTAGCATTTGTATCATGTTACTTGTCTGATTTGCTTATCAAACCAGGTATAGCTCTGTTACAACAATTAGGTGAATTAGCTACTTATCTCGGCTTTAAGAGTGGCGTAATATTAAATGCGTCATTACCAGCATTAAATGCAAATGGGCTTTATGTATTACGCTCACCATATGATGGTACGACGCATGCCTATCCATTAATGGATGTATGGCGCATTATTTTGCATTTGCAACCTGAGATGGTTATATTGCCACAAGGTCTGTTGGCACATGAGCCACGGCTTTTGCAAGATTTGCCAGATACAGTGCTGCCATTTGTACCTATTAATGAGATAGAGTTGGTTCGTAGTTCTCGTGCGTATGGTATTTATGTAGCTCTCCTCGGGAATGTTGAGTTTGTGCAAGATGTGCCATATTATGTGGCAGGTGATTTAAGTCTCTCGCAGATTTGTAGTTTGGCAAAATTATCTGTAGATTACATAGAGTCAGATTTAGCTGTGCGCACAGCGTGCTTAGGAAACGTTTTTGTTGCACAAGGTACGATATCTTTATTAGATAGTAATATGGCATCGGAAGCACTGCCAATTGATGTAAATTGTTCTTGTCCTACCTGCCTCGCACCATTTACGCGCGCATATTTAGCACATTTGTTTGTACACACTCCGCTTTTATGTATTAGGTTGTTAATACAACATAATTTATATTACATGAGTGAGGTAGCTATATGAAAACCTGTATTATTACGCTAGATATTATTAATGAGATCTGTCATTCAGATGGAAAATTAGCAAATTATGCTGGCAGAATTAAAGAAAATAAAATTATTAACCATATCAATGACGTATTAAATTGGGGTCGACAAAAAAATCTACTAATCCTTCATGTCAGATTAGGGTTTAGATTAAATTATCAAGATTGTTCAACAATATCACCGATATTTAAACTAGCAAAAGAAAAGAAAATATTACAAATATCCGAATGGGGTGGTCAGTTTTGTGATACTTTAGAGCGGCATAAAAATGATGTAGAAATAATTAAACATCGAGTCAGTGCATTTTATGGTACCGATCTCGATCTTATACTACGAGCTAATAAAATTGCAAAATTAATTCTTACTGGTGTGGGCACTAATAACGCAGTAGAACTAACGGCACGTGAAGCGCATGATCGCGATTATGCGGTGACCATCATTAGTGATGCAACTGAATGTGCTGATGATGACGCAAAGAATGCAAGTCTTAAATTTCTATCTCGCATTGCTAAAATCACAACGACAGAATTGTTAGTGCCATGAAACATACGCCCATTTCGACAAAAGATCACCATATCGCACTCAGTTTTGGCTTGTTATCAGGACTATTCTTGAGTTTATCTGGTGCTTTTGGTAAGTCACTAACCACGTTTGCTGATTTAAGTATTATTATTTTTATTCGGTTTTTTGGCCCGTTTATACTTATTTTAATTTCGTACTTATTTTTTCGCAAACAGCAAAACCATAAAATTAGTTTGTGGATTTATTTGTTACGAGCAATGTTTATTACTATTTCGCAATATTGCCTTTTCTATTTATTAGGTCACGGTAATATATTGCTAGCCATCTTACTATATTCAACACATGGAATGTTTACGCCATTTTTAGAAAAGATTGTCTTTAAGTATGAAATAAAAATAAAAACGTTTATTGCCATTCTCCTCGGGATCATTGGGGTTGGCATTACATTAGGTCCCATTAGACATATATCAAGTTTGACCCTGTGTATTGGTCTATGCTCTGGATTTTTTGCAGCGTGCTCGCAAATTACATTACATCATGCATCAAAACAACAAGATCCGATTACAATTAATTTATTGAATTATGGTTTTTCCAGTTTAATCGCCTTATTTTTAGTTTTAATCAGAATACCCAGTATTAATATCAGCTCCATTGAAAGTTTTTTTGGGTGGCATGGAGTGGTAATTATTTTACTGTTTTCTCTAGCCAGTATAGGGAATCAAGTCAGCCGTTCATTCGCATATGCCCGCCTTAATAAAGCGGCGAGTTTAACTCCATATATTTACAGTTCACTTATATTTTCAGCGTTGATTGATTGGATTTGGTTGGGTATCATGCCAATGTGGTATACGTATGTAGGGATCACTATTATCATTTTATCCAGCGTTATTATGTCGATACGCTCTCCAGGGCAGTTAAATAATACTACTCCACAGTAACAGATTTAGCCAAATTACGTGGCTGATCAACATCAGTCCCTTTCGCTACTGCTACATAATACGCAAGTAATTGTAAGGGGATAGTATAAACTATAGGTGCTATCCAATGACCGCAGCTAGGTACTTTAATAAGAGTTGTACAATTATCTACTGCCCAGGTATTAGCTTCATCTATAAAGACAAAAAGTTGACCGCCGCGGGCGCTAACTTGATTTAAATTGGAATGTAACTTATCTAATAGATCGTCATTGGGCGCAATGGCAATAACCGGCATATTATTATCGACAAGAGCTAACGGGCCATGCTTGAGTTCGCCTGCTGGATATGCCTCAGCGTGAATATAAGATATTTCTTTTAATTTGAGCGCGCCTTCCATAGCCACTGGATACTGTGCACCACGTCCTAAAAACAGCGCATGTGCTTTATTAACAAACGCTGCAGATAATTGCTCGATAGCTTTAGCAATATGCAGCGTTTGTTCACAATAAGTTGGTAATTGTTGTAATTGCTCAAGTGCCTCCTCTGCACGTTGATCGTGACATAAGGCGATAGATAACATAAGTAAAGCTGCGAGCTGTGTAGTGAACGCTTTTGTTGAAGCAACGCCAATTTCAACTCCCGCGCGTGTTAAGAATGCCAAATCTGACTCACGTACTAAAGTGCTTGTTGGTATATTACACACAGTCAACGTTGCTAAGTATGACGTTATGCTTTTCGCTTTGCATAACGCCGCTATGGTGTCTGCTGTTTCTCCGGATTGTGAGATAGTTATAAATAGCGTATTTGGCGGTACTACTACATCGCGGTAACGATATTCGCTAGCAATGTCAACTTGTGTAGGAAGGTTGGTAAGTGACTCTAGCCAAGATTTAGCTATTAACCCAGCATGGTAACTAGTGCCACAAGCTACAATATGGATCTGACTAATTTTTGCAAATATACTAACAGCATTTGCACCAAAACTAGCTTTAATAGTATTAATATTATGTGCGCGGCCAGATAGAGTGTCTATCAGTACTTGTGGCTGTTCAAAGATTTCTTTTAACATAAAATGTCGGTAACTGCCTTTAGTATTAGCACTTTCATCGGGCTCGATAGCTTCAGCAGTATGCTTAATCACTTGATTATTACTATCAAAACATTCTACGCTATTTGCAGTAATGCGCGCACTTTCACCGTCTTGTAAATAAATTACCTTATTGCTAAAGGCGCGTAGAGCTACTATATCGGAAGCTATAAAATTTTCATCAATACCAAAGCCAATAATTAACGGGCTACCGCGGCGTATAGCAATTAATTCATGTGGGTGTTCTTTATGAATGATGCCTAGAGCAAATGCACCTTGCATTTGGGTAGCCGCACTTTGTACGGCTGTTAACAGTGACTGGCTTTGTTGGTAAAGATGGTGAATGAGGTGTGCTGCTATCTCTGTATCTGTATCAGAAGTAAATTCATATCCTAAAGCTAGTAATGTTTGCCGCAATGTCTCATAGTTTTCGATAATGCCATTATGCACGATAGCTAACTCATTATTAGACATATGTGGGTGTGTGTTTTGATCACATGGTTTGCCATGCGTTGCCCAACGTGTATGCGCAATACCAGTGCAGCCTGCAATAGGTGTTGTCTGCATTACATCTGCTAGAGCTTGTACTTTGCCAGTTACTCTTAAGCGCTCAAGTTGACTATGTTTATTAATTACAGCGATCCCCGCAGAATCATAACCACGGTATTCAAGTTTATATAAACCAGCTAATAAAAGTTTACTGAGATCACGTTTTGATACTGCACCGATTATTCCACACATGCGAGCTTCTTCCTTATTTATTTTTTATAATGCGTTCACGATCGCGCTGCCATTCGCGATCTTTAGTAGTATTGCGCTTATCATAGGTTTTTTTCCCTTTTGCTAATGCAATGTTTAGTTTGATTTTATTGTGTTTCCAATATAGTGACAATGGCACGATAGTATATCCTTGCCGTTCCACACTACCAATTAATTGATTTAGTTCACGCTGATTTAGTAATAATTTACGTGTGCGTGTAGGGTCAGGATGGGTGTGAGTAGAGGCTGTTGCTAGTGGTTGAATTTGCGCACCTAGCAACCAAGCTTCGGCATTTTTTATTATAATATGGGCTTCAGTTATATTACCTTTACCCATACGTAAACTTTTCACTTCCCAGCCTTCTAGGACTATGCCTGCTTCATAGTTATTTTCAATAAAAAAATCAAAATGGGCTTTTTTATTGACGGCAATTGTCGCACTATCTGTGTGTTTGGACATAAAATTACATGGCTCATTATTATTATTCGCTGATTATACATATATTGGATGTCCGCTCTACATGGTTTAATGAAGATAGCGGCATTGCTACGGTCCAAGCCAAGACCTATACATGAAAAATTAATCGATAGTTGAAGGTAGTGGCAACCCGCACCCTTATATTAATCTGGCGTTTGGGATGATATATTGAATTAAGGGCCCAATTAAGGAGATGGTGTGAAGCATAGTGAGATTAAGCGCAAGTTGTTTTTGTTAGACACGAATGTTTTGATGCATGATCCAACAGCTATTTATAAATTCGAAGAACATGATATATATTTGCCAATGGTAGTATTAGAAGAGTTAGATAATCATAAAACTGGGCTTTCAGAAGTAGCTCGTAACGTGCGACAAATCAATCGTATTTTAGTTGATTTAATGGCAAGCACCACTCATAAACAGCTCGTTGCAGGATTGCCAATGTCGCAGTTTAATTCATCAGAACATGCGCACAATGTTGGGCGCTTATTTTTCCAAACAGAAGATTTTGCACAATCTATAACAATGTCATTACCAGGCCATAAAGTAGATAATACCTTATTAGCCATTGCCATGGGCTTACAGGCAGAACGCCCAAGTCAACAGGTGGTTATTGTTTCTAAAGATATTAATTTACGTATTAAAGCTAGTATCCTTGGAATAGCCGCGGAAGATTATTATAATGATAAGGTATTAGAAGATGTTAACTTGTTACATAGTGGAGTGCATTTGCTTGATAATGATTTTTGGGAGCAACATGCAAAAAATGTAGAGTCATGGCAAGAAAGCGGGCGAACATTTTATCGTATTACGGGTCCGTTAGTTAAACAATGGTATCCCAATGATGGTTTATATATAGCAGATGGGCAGTTTCAAGCTTTAGTTAGGCAAATTGATTCTAAGAGTGCAGTTGTAGAAATGGCGCGTGATTATATTCAGCATAAACATGCAATATGGGGTATAACTGCGCGTAATCGTGAGCAAAATTTTGCTTTAAATTTATTGCTTGATGAAGATATTGATTTTATTACCTTACAAGGGCCTGCTGGTACTGGTAAAACCCTTTTGACTATAGCTGCTGGTTTAGCGCAAGTTTTAGATGCGGGTCGTTATAGAGAAATTATCATGACGCGTGTCACTATTCCTGTTGGTGAAGATATTGGGTTTTTACCAGGCACGGAAGAGGAAAAAATGACTCCTTGGATGGGGGCGTTGATGGATAATCTTGAGGTGTTACATAGCACCCAAGATGGCGGGAGTTTCGGCCGTGATGCCACACAAGATTTATTGCAAAATAAAATTAAGATCCGTTCTTTGAATTATATGCGCGGTCGTACATTTCTCAATCGTTTTATTATCATTGATGAAGCACAAAATTTAACATCAAAACAAATTAAAACGTTAGTAACGCGCGCAGGACCTGGGAGTAAAATTATATGCTTAGGTGATATTAAGCAAATTGATACGCCATACTTAAGTGAAACTACCTCAGGCTTAACGTTTGCAGTTGATAGATTTAAGCAGTGGGAACATAGTGGTCATGTTACATTAACGCGCGGTGAGCGTTCAAGGCTGGCTGATTTTGCAGCAGAGCATTTATAGGGGGAATTTATGTCCATACAGGCTATTACTTTTGATGATGTCTTGCTTGTGCCTGCATATAATCATCATGAATCGCGACGGATTGTAGAGACTAGCGTTACAGATCGTCTTGGCAAGTTGACTTTGCAGTTGCCTATTATTAGCTCTAACATGGATACTATCACAGAAAGTGAGATGGCTAATTTTATGTCTCAAAAAGGTGGTATGGGGGCATTGCATCGCTTTTTAAGTGTGGAAGACAATATTAAGCAATTTAAAGCATGTAAGGGGCCAGTTTTTGTTTCAGTTGGTTGTAGTGATGTAGAGCTTGTGCGCGCTGCAGCATTAAGAGATGTTGGGGCCGATTATTTTTGTGTAGATGTTGCACACGGGCATGCAAAATATGTTGGGAAAACTTTAAAAAGTTTACGGCAATTATTAGGTGATCGTTGTATTATGGCTGGTAATGTTGCTACTTATGCTGGCGCTGATTATCTTGCTTCTTGTGGGGCGGATATTATTAAGGCGGGTATTGGTGGAGGATCTGTGTGCAGTACTCGCATCAAGACTGGGTTTGGTGTGCCTATGTTAACATGCATTCAAGATTGCGCGCGCGCGGATCGTTCTATTGTTGCTGATGGTGGAATACGTACTTCTGGAGATATTGTAAAAGCTTTAGCATTTGGTGCTGATTTTGTGATGTTAGGTGGCATGTTAGCGGGAACTCATCCTACCCCTGGTAAGGTAATAGTAAAGCCTGATGGTACACAAGTGAAAGTATATCGTGGCATGGCCTCAAAGGAGGCGCAAGAAAATTTTATTGGGCAGATGCACGAATGGAAGACGGCAGAGGGAGTAGCTGCAGAGGTGCTGTATACTAATAATCAAGATAGTATTATTAGTGATATTATTGGTGGGTTACGTTCAGGATTAACATATGCTGGTTCTGATACAATTAGTGAATTGCAACGTAAATTGAATTTCGTTTTAATATCGCAAGCTAGCAGGATTGAAAGTTTACCGCATAAATTATTGTAATAGTAGAAATGTTAGCAGTGATTCCCACTATTAAACTTCAGTGCCGGAGTAGCTTTTTTCTAGAATGTCTTTCTCAGACACGCATAAATCCATCCATGGAGCTCTCGACGCACATTCATGTGCGTCGAAGGTCTGAGAAAGACATTCTAGAAAAAAGCCACTCTACATAGTTTGGCGAAGATCATGGGAATTGCTAAAATGTTAACAGCCCCTATTGACAATGTAATTATCTCCGTATAAAATTCGCCCTCTTTATGTGGAAAAAATAATTGGCATCGGTTGTGTTGCTTGGCTTTGGCCATGCATTGGCATGTCAAGTTGTATGTGTTACGTAACGTAAGCTAATGTTCGGAGTTGACAATAAATGGCTACTATTAACCAATTAGTGAGGAAGCCTCGTGTAGATGCGAAAAGAAAAAGTAGTGTTCCTGCACTACAAGCGTGTCCACAACGTCGCGGGGTTTGTACTCGTGTTTATACTACTACACCTAAAAAACCTAATTCAGCTATGCGTAAGGTAGCCCGTGTGCGTTTAACCAATGGGCAAGAGGTGTCATCTTATATCGGTGGTGAAGGGCATAATTTGCAAGAGCACTCTGTTGTGCTAATACGTGGTGGTCGTGTTAAAGATTTGCCTGGTGTGCGCTATCATACGATTCGAGGTAGTTTAGATACTTCTGGTGTTAGTGGTCGTCAACAAGGTCGATCAAAGTATGGTACTAAAAAGCCTAAAACTAAAAAATAATTAATACGGTAGGAAGAAGAGATGCCAAGAAGAAGAGAAGTCCCGAAGCGAGATATTTTACCTGATCCAAAATATCATAGTGAATTACTAACAAAGTTTATTAATGTGCTTATGGTGAGTGGCAAAAAGTCAGTTGCTGAAAAAATTATTTATGGCGCTTTGTCAGTGATGGACGAACGTTTGAAGAAAGTTAAAAAGACAGAAGATGATGAAGGCGGTGGCCATTCTGGCGCTACTGGTGTCTTGGGTTATTTTGAGCGAGCACTTGATCATGTACGTCCGACTGTTGAAGTACGGTCACGTCGTGTTGGTGGTGCTACTTATCAAGTCCCAGTAGAAGTTCGCATGGATCGTAGTATTGCACTTGGGATGCGCTGGCTTGTGCAAGCATCACGGTCGCGCGGTGAAAAAGGTATGATGTTACGCTTGGCTGGCGAATTATTAGATGCTTATGAAAATAAGGGTTCTGCTGTAAGAAAGCGCGAAGATACACATAAAATGGCTAAAGCAAACCAAGCTTTTGCACATTTTAGGTGGAATTAAGAGAGGAATAGGCTGTGTCAACTACTGCGACTGCTTTAGAACTGTATCGAAACATTGGAATTGTTGCGCATGTCGATGCTGGTAAGACCACAACGACAGAACGCGTTTTATATTACACTGGTACATCACATAAGATGGGTGAAGTGCATGACGGTGCAGCTACGATGGACTGGATGGTTCAGGAGCAAGAACGAGGTATTACCATTACCTCAGCTGCTACTACATGCTATTGGTTAGGTATGGATAGGCAGTATAGCCGGCATCGTATCAACATTATTGATACCCCAGGCCATGTGGACTTCATGATTGAAGTTGAGCGTTCTTTACGTGTGTTAGATGGTGCAGTTGTTGTTTTTGATTCCGTGTCTGGAGTGGAGCCACAATCTGAAACAGTGTGGCGGCAAGCAGATAAATATGGTGTGCCGCGTATTGTTTTTGTTAATAAAATGGATCGCATGGGTGCGGGTTTTCTTAGAGTTGTTGCACAAATAAAGCAACGGCTTGGCTCTAATCCTGTGGTTGTGCAATTGCCGATTGGTGCTGAAGAAACGTTTGAAGGCGTAATTGATCTGATAAAGATGAAGGCTATTTATTGGGATGATGAAAGTAAAGGTATGACATTTACTTACAAAGAGATCCCTGCAAATTTACTTGAGCAATGTGAAGATTTACGCACACAGATAGTTGAGACTGCAGCTGAAGCGTCTGAAGAGTTGATGGATAAATATTTAGAAGGGCATGCGTTGACGGAGCAAGAAATTCAAGTTGGTCTACGCCAGCGTACAATACAGAATGAGATTGTACCCGTGTTTTGTGGTTCAGCGTTTAAGAATAAAGGGGTTCAAGCAGTTTTGGATGGCGTGATTGATTATTTACCTTCTCCCCTGGACATACCGCCAGTTAAAGGTACAGATGAACATGAAGATGCAGCATACCGTAAAACAGAGTATACAGAACCATTTTCAGCTCTGGCTTTTAAAATTGCAACAGATCCATTTGTAGGTACACTGACATATTTTCGGGTGTATTCTGGTATATTAAAATGCGGAGATACTGTTTATAATCCAGTAAAGGAAAAAAAAGAGCGCATTGGCAGGTTGTTGCAAATGCATGCTAATTCCCGGGAAGAAATTAAAGAAGTGCATGCTGGTGATATTGCTGCTGCAGTTGGGTTAAAGACAGTTACGACAGGTGATACGCTGTGTGACGTGAACAAGATTATCACCCTGGAACGTATGGATTTTCCAGATCCTGTAATTGCTGTAGCGGTTGAGCCAAAAACTAAGGCCGATCAAGAAAAAATGTCTATTGCCCTGGGCAAGCTTGCTCAAGAAGATCCATCATTTAGAGTGCACACGGATGAAGAATCAGGGCAAACGATTATTCAGGGGATGGGAGAATTACATTTAGAGATTATTGTCGATAGAATGCGTCGTGAGTTTTTAGTTGAAGCGAATGTTGGTAAGCCGCAGGTGGCATATCGTGAGACTATTAAGGCTGCTGTAGAGCAGGAAGGTAAATTTGTTCGTCAGTCTGGTGGTCGTGGTCAGTACGGGCATGTTTGGTTGAAAATTGAGCCAAGAGAGCGTGGTGAAGGATACGAATTTGTAAATGCTATTGTTGGTGGGGTTATTCCAAAAGAATATATCCCTGCAGTAGATAAAGGTATTCAAGAGCAGTTACAAAATGGGGTTATTGCTGGGTATCCAGTAGTTGATGTTAAGGTAACTCTATTTGATGGTTCATTTCATGAAGTTGATTCAAGTGAAATGGCATTCAAAATCGCCGGTTCAATGGGCTTCAAACAAGGTGCTGCTAAAGCGAGTCCAATATTACTTGAGCCTATTATGGCAGTTGAAGTCGTGACTCCAGAAGAGTATATGGGCGATGTAATGGGCGATATTAGTCGTCGTCGTGGTATTTTACAAGGTATGGATGAATCGCCAGCCGGTAGAGTCATTAGAGCTGAGGTGCCTTTAGCGGAGATGTTTGGCTATTCAACTGACTTACGTTCGGCAACACAAGGTAGGGCAACTTACACGATGGAATTTCAGAAGTACGCAGAAGCCCCAGCAAATATTGCTGATGCGATTATTAAGAAACAATAGTTTAAGGATTCAAGCCGCGACTGCATCCGAGCCGCGACCGTTAGTGAGTAGAAAATTTCTCGGCTCACTAACGGTCGCGGCTCGGATAGAGTGAGTGGTTACAAACAATAAAGAGGTAATTAGACATGGCAAAGGAAAAATTTGAGCGAAATAAGCCACATATTAATGTTGGCACGATTGGTCATGTGGATCATGGTAAGACTACTTTAACGGCTGCTATTACGACATATGCTGCTAAACAGTATGGTGGTATAGCGAAGGGTTATGGTGATATTGATGCGGCACCTGAAGAGCGTGCTCGAGGAATTACTATTAATACTGCACATGTTGAATATCAAACACCGAAGCGTCATTATGCTCATGTCGATTGCCCAGGACATGCCGATTATGTAAAGAACATGATTACTGGTGCTGCGCAGATGGATGGAGCAATATTGGTAGTATCTGCAGCAGATGGTCCTATGCCCCAGACACGCGAGCATATATTATTATCGCGCCAAGTTGGTGTTCCATATATTGTTGTATATTTGAACAAAGCTGATATGGTAGATGATGCGGAATTATTAGAACTGGTTGAAATGGAAGTTAGAGAATTATTAAGTTCTTATAATTTTCCTGGTGATGATATTCCTATTATTACTGGCTCTGCTTTGAAAGCATTGGCTGGGGAAGACACGGCGATTGGCACGCAATCGATACAGAAGTTATTGGATACATTAGATTCATATATTCCTGAACCGGAACGAGATGTTGCGAAGCCATTTTTGTTACCGATTGAAGACGTATTTTCGATTTCTGGTCGAGGGACTGTAGTTACTGGCCGTATTGAGACTGGGATTGTGAAGGTTGGAGAAGAAGTTGAGATTGTTGGGATCCGAGATACCACGAAAACGATTTGTACTGGCGTTGAGATGTTCCGCAAACTATTAGATCAAGGTCAGGCAGGAGATAACGTTGGTGTATTATTGCGTGGAACTAAGCGAGAAGACGTAGAGCGTGGTCAAGTATTGGCGAAGCCTGGTTCGATTAAGCCACACACTAAGTTTGAAGCTGAAGTATATGTTTTGTCGAAAGAAGAAGGCGGACGTCATACACCATTTTTTAATGGGTATAGACCGCAGTTTTATTTTAGAACGACGGACGTAACTGGCACATGTACATTACCGGAAGGTATAGAAATGGTAATGCCTGGCGACAATGTGCAGATGGTTGTACATTTACATGCGCCGATTGCTATGGTTGAAGGGTTGCGTTTCGCAATACGAGAAGGCGGACGTACTGTGGGCGCTGGCGTTGTTGCAAAAATTATTGAGTGATTCATATGATCAATAAACAAAATATTAAAATAAGATTACGATCCTTTGATCATCGGATGATTGATGCAGCGATACGTGAAATTGTGGAGACAGCCAAGCGTACTGGTGCACAAATTCGCGGACCTATTCCGCTGCCAATTAGGATCGAAAAAATTAGTGTATTGACTTCTCCGCACGTGAATAAAGATGCACAAGATCAATATGAAGTTAGGACGCACAAGCGTTTAGTTGTTATCGTAAGCCCTACCGAAAAGACGGTGGATGCATTAATGAAACTGGATTTAGCATCTGGAGTTGATGTCCAGATTAGCTTGGATGATTAACGAGGTGTAACAATGAGTATCGGTATGTTAGGCCGCAAACTTGGCATGACACAGATTTTAACAGCGGATGGCATAGCTGTCCCTGTTTCTGTTGTAGAAATTGCGCCTAATCGTGTGTCGCAATTGAAGAATGTTGAGCAAGATGGGTATAGTGGTGTGCAAATAACTGGTGGAACACAGAAGGCAAGTCGTGTGTCTAAACCATTAGCTGGTCATTTTGCTAAAGCTGGTATTGAAGCTGGTGATATTATCGCGGAGTTTAGAGTTGATTCTATCCAGGCATTTACCTTAGGACAAGTATTGACTATTGCTGATGTATTTAGTGATGGGCAATTTGTAGATGTGATGGGGATAACTAAAGGTAAAGGTTTTGCCGGTGGTGTTAAGAGACATAATTTCCGCACTCAAGATGCGACGCATGGTAACTCACGTTCACATAGGGTGATTGGATCTACAGGACAAAATCAAACTCCTGGACGTGTATTTAAAGGTAAAAAAATGGCTGGTCATTTAGGGCATGTAAGACAGACAACGCAGTCTTTACAAGTAGTGCGCGTAGATTGTGAGCGTAATTTATTATTGATCAAAGGGGCTATTCCTGGGGCACCAGGCGCTAAGATTACAGTAAAACCCGCGGTCAAAGTGCAAAAAAGGGGCGAATAAATGGAACTCATAACTCGAGACACTAAAGCCAAAATCAAGGTTGATGAGGGTATATTTGATTATTATTATAATGAAGGGCTAATTCATCAGGCCGTAGTTACCTTTATGAATAATGCACGTTCAGGTAATAGTGCACAGAAGACTAGAGCTGAAGTAAGAGGTGGCGGTAGAAAGCCATGGAATCAAAAAGGTTCTGGTCGTGCACGAGCAGGCTCAATACGTAGCCCTATTTGGCGCTCAGGTGGAGTGACATTTGCTTCTAAAAAACGTGATTATTCGCAAAAAATAAATAAAAAAATGTATAAGCGTGCCTTACGTAGTATAATCTCAGAGCTCAATCGTACAGGCAATCTAATTATTACGAGCGATTTTCAGTGTGCATCACCGAAAACTAAGGATTTTATACATAAGATGAGTGAGCTACAGCTGACTAATGCTTTAATTGTGATGCATGATGTTGGTGAGTTTGAGTATTTGGCTTCACGTAACTTAATTCAGTATGATATTTGTGATGTTAGTGCTGTGGATCCAGTCAATTTATTGCGTTATGAACAAATTTTGATTACAGCTGAAGCCATTAAGAAATTAGAGGAGCAGTTACAATGAACCAAGAACGACTAATGTTGGTTCTGCGCGGGCCACATGTTTCTGAAAAAGCCACAGTGATGGCGGATAAATTTAAACAGTTTACTTTTGAAGTGCAAAAAACTGCAACTAAGCCTGAGATTAAGCTGGCTGTTGAGCAACTGTTTAATGTTAAGGTTAGAAATGTGTCAGTGATAAATGTACCTGGTAAGCGTAAGCGATTTAAACAACTAAATGGTAAACGCAGTGATTGGAAAAAAGCATTGGTTTCCTTGCAAGCTAATTACGATATTGATTTTTCTGTTACAGAATAGGGCTGAAGAAGATGGCATTAATAAAATCCAAACCAACATCTCCCGGGAAACGTGGTGAAATTCGTGTTGTCCATCAACATATTCATAAAGGTGCTCCATGTGCAGCGTTGGTTGAAAAATTAAATAAAACTGGCGGTCGTAATAATCAAGGTCGTATTACAGTACGACATATAGGCGGTGGCACTAGACGTCAGTATCGATTGATTGACTTTAAGCGTAAGAAAGATGGGATTTCTGCATCTGTTGAACGTATTGAATATGATCCAAACCGTTCCGCATTAATTGCATTGCTTCTTTACAAAGATGGAGAACGGCGGTATATTATCGCTCCTGCTAAGCTAGAAGTAGGACAGACTGTTGTGAGTGGTAGTGATGCACCAATTAGCGTTGGCAATTGCTTACCTTTACAGAATATACCTGTAGGTACTGTAGTGCATTGTGTAGAAATGAAGCCTGGCAAGGGTGCGCAATTATTACGTAGTGCAGGTTGCAGCGGGCAGGTTGTGGCAAAAGAAGGTGGTTATGCAACATTAAGATTAAGATCTGGGGAAATGCGCAGAATATTTCTGGCTTGCCGAGCAGTGATTGGTGAGGTCGGTAATAGTGAGCATAGTCTACGAGCTCTTGGTAAAGCTGGTGCGACGCGTTGGCGTGGTACTCGACCAACAGTACGTGGTGTGGCAATGAATCCAGTTGATCATCCACATGGTGGTGGTGAAGGTAAAACATCTGGCGGGCGTCACCCGGTTACACCATGGGGCGTACCGACCAAGGGATATAAAACACGCAGCAATAAACGGACTGATCGTTTTATTGTGAGAGGGCGTAAGAAAAAATAATTGGTATCTGCTCAGGGGGAGATATAAAATCTTGGAGAGCGGACAGATTTGAGTACAGGTTGGGAGATAATGGAAATTAAAAAGCGCAGCATACATAGGTATGTGAGTATTTTTAATTTCCATTATCTCTCAAGATGTGCCAAATATGGCCGTTCCTGTGTGCGGAGTGAGTAGTTAATTGAAGAGGAAATCATAGTGGCTCGTTCTATACGAAAAGGTCCTTTTGTTGATCACCATTTACAAGTAAAGATAGATGCAGTTGTAGCATCCAAATCTAAGAAACCAGTCAAAACATGGTCTAGGCGTTCTACTATCACGCCAGAAATGATTGGTATAACGATCGCTGTTCACAATGGTAAAATACATGTGCCAGTGTTTATCACAGACAACATGGTTGGTCATAAGCTCGGAGAATTTGCTATGACGCGCACATTCAAAGGCCACTCTGGAGACAGAAAGGTTAAAGGTAAGTAGGGGGCATTGATGGAAATTACAGCTAAGTTAAAAGATGCGCCATTATCTGCCCAGAAAGGTAGGTTGATAGCAGATATGATTCGTAATATGTCTGTGTCAAAGGCGCGTGATGTTTTGGCATTTACACCCAAAAAAGGTGCCCAGCTCATGCTAAAGTTATTAGAGTCTGCTATTGCAAATGCAGAGAATAATGCAGGTGCTGATATAGATGAGTTAACAGTAGGAGTGGTTTGTGTTGACGAAGCCAGGACTGCTAAAAGGATTATGCCACGAGCGAAGGGGCGAGCGAATAGAATTAGTAAGCGTACTTGCCATATTGTGATTAAAGTCTTAGATGAGGAAAATGCATAATGGGACAGAAGGTAAATCCGATTGGTATACGCCTTGGTATTGTTAAAGATTGGAATTCTAAGTGGTATGCTGGCAAAAATTATGGAAAACTGCTGAATCAAGATATCAATTTGCGCAAATACTTAAAGAAAAAGTTGATGAGTGCTTCTGTTAGCAGAATACAGATTGAACGTCCTGCAAATAATGCTGTAATTACAATACATACAGCAAGACCAGGGATATTGATTGGCAAAAAGGGCGGCGGGATAGAGGCATTACGTAGCGAGATTGCGGCTAAGCTTGGTGTCTCTGTACATGTAAATATTGAAGAAGTGCGTAAACCTGAGTTAGATGCAACCTTGGTAGCAGAAAGCATTGCACAACAGTTGGAGCAGCGGATAATGTTCCGTCGTGCTATGAAACGCGCAGTTTCATCAGCCATGAAAGCTGGTGCTAAAGGGGTTAAAATATGCGTCAGTGGTCGTTTAGGCGGAGCTGAGATAGCGCGTAGTGAGACTACTCGTGAAGGACGTGTTCCGTTACATACGTTTCGTGCTGATATTGACTATGGAACAGCTGAGTCCAAAACTACGTATGGCATTATTGGGGTTAAAGTTTGGATCTTTAAGGGCGAACAAGCACCTAAAAAGTTTCGTACAGAAGCTAGTGATGGTTAACATTTGATAATTAAAGCGTTTCAGTTTCCAAGATAGCGCAATGTTAACAGTCACTGGGCAGAGAATTTTATGAGGGTTGAGGATTATGTTGCAGCCAAAAAGAACAAAATATCGTAAACAAATGAAAGGTAGAAATCGAGGACTCGCGCAACGAGGTAATAAAGTTAGTTTTGGTGAATTCGGACTAAAATCTTTAGAGCGCGGTCGTTTGACAGCTAGACAAATTGAAGCAGCGCGTCGAGCAATGACCCGTCATATAAAACGCGGTGGTAAAATTTGGATACGGGTTTTCCCTGATAAACCTATCACCGAAAAACCATTGGAAGTTCGACAAGGTAAAGGTAAAGGTAATGTCGAATACTGGGTGGCGCAAATTCAGCCAGGTAAGGTGTTGTTTGAAATGGAAGGGGTAACCAGAGAGTTAGCTATGGAAGCATTTGATCTAGCTAAGGCTAAGCTGCCATTTAAAGTTATGTTTGAAGAACGTAAGGTGATGTGATGAAACAAAAAGATGGACATAAACTTAATACGCTCGATGACTTGCAAGCAGAATTGTTAGCCTTGCGCAAAGAGCAGTTTACAATGCGTATAAAAAAAGCCACTGGCGCATTAGATAAAACTCATGTGATACGCCAAATGAGAAGAGCAATTGCCAGGGTTAAAACTATGATGACCGAAAAGGCAGGGGATCGTAATGGTAAATAATGAGTCAGTAGCTGGTAGAACTATGGTTGGTAAAGTAGTCAGTGATAAGATGCAAAAAACGATTGTAGTTATGATTGAACGTACTGTAAAACATCCAAAATATGGAAAAATAGTGCGACGTAGAACCAAGTTACATGCGCATGATGAGCAGCAGATAGGGAAAATTGGTAATGTAGTGAGAATTCGTGAATCTAGGCCATTATCTAAATTAAAGAGTTGGGTTCTTGTAGATATTATTTCTTGATATTTTAGCAGAAATTTTGATATAATCTGCGCACTTGTTTGAAAGTGCGTAGTGACAATAGAACATCTTAATGTTGGAGAGTAGTATGATACAAATGCAGACTGTGCTTGATGTAGCGGATAATAGCGGAGCACGTAAGGTGATGTGTATCAAAGTATTGGGCGGGTCACATCGACGGTATGCAAGAGTTGGGGATGTGATTAAAGTGAGCATCAAAGATGCTATACCCCGTAGTAAGGTAAAGAAAGGTGCAGTTATGAATGCCGTGGTAGTGCGCACTAGCCAAGGAGTCCGTCGTGATGATGGATCATTAATTCGTTTTGATGGTAATGCAGCTGTCCTTTTAAATAATCAATATGAGCCAATAGGTACGCGCATCTTTGGACCCGTCACTCGTGAACTTAGAGAACGGTTTATGAAGATTATTTCTTTGGCTCCAGAAGTGTTGTAGAAAGGAAATTTTATGAAACGCATTAAAAAAGGCGACACCGTTATTGTTATTACTGGAAAAAGCAAAAGTCATGTAGGCAAGGTGATGCGTGTACTAGGCACACGAGTTTTGGTAGAAGGCGCAAATCTTGTAAAAAAACATGTGAAACCTAATCCATCAGCACAAAATACAGGTGGTATTATTTCCACAGAGGCTGCGTTAGATGTATCTAATGTTGCACTTTATAACTCTGTTACTAAAAAAGCTGATAGAGTTGGTTTTCGGTTTATTGAAAAAGACGGCAAAGCGCATAAGGTGAGATATTTTAAATCGAATAATGAGTTGGTTGATCTTGTTTAGGATTGCGCCAGTTGGTGCGATCCTTAATTTGGGTGAAAAAAATGGCTAGAATGCATGAGTTGTATAAGAATGAAATTGTTAGCAAGATGATGGCGCAGTTTAATTATGAATCCGTCATGCAAGTGCCTAAAGTGGCAAAGATCACTTTGAACATGGGTGTAGGCGAGGCTGCAACAGATAAGAAAGTGATTCCGCATGCGGTTGGTCAAATGCAGCTTATTGCAGGACAACAACCAGTAGTTACTTTAGCAAGAAAATCTTTGGCTGGCTTTAAGATTCGTGAGGGATGGCCTATTGGCTGTAAAGTTACCTTGCGTGGTGCACGAATGTATGAGTTTTTAGATAGATTGATTACTGTAGTATTGCCTAGAGTGAGAGATTTTAGAGGATTGAATCCTAAATCTTTTGATGGCACAGGTAATTATAGTTTAGGCATTCGTGAGCAGATTGTGTTCCCGGAGATTGATTTTGATAAAATTGATACTATACGTGGGTTGGATATTTGTATTACAACTACAGCGAAGACAAACGAGGAAGCAAAGGCTTTATTAGAAGCGTTCAATCTTCCATTACGTGATAGATAGTGAATAAATATTTAATGATCCGAGCCGCGACTCGGGTTTAACCGGTGTGCAGAGTAAATAATAGAAGGGTATTATTGTGGCTAAAAAATCAATACAAGCACGTGAAGCAAAGAAAGGGTTGTTGGTAGAAAAATATCGCGTAAAAAGAGTCGCGTTAAAGAAGACTATTAAATCATCACGTGATTTTGAAGAGATAATGGCAGCACAATTTGCATTAGCTAAATTGCCATTAAATTCAAATCCTGTGCGACATACAACTCGCTGTCAACAGTGCGGACGTTCTCGTTCTGTATACCGTAAGTTTGAGCTGTGCAGAATTTGTCTGCGCCAACAGTTAATGGTTGGTAATGTACCTGGTGGAAAAATGTCTAGTTGGTAGAATTAGAAGACAGTGAAATATGGTTGATTTGTAAGCTGTCCTTTTATGTGCTTCGTTATTAGTTAAAATTATTGTTGGAGAACTTTTGTGAGTATGCAAGATCCAGTAGCTGATATGTTAACAAGAATACGTAATGGTCAAAACGCTAAACATCAGCAAGTTGTGCTTAATTCATCAAATTTTAAAGTAGAATTAGCCCGCGTGCTTAAAGAAGAGGGTTATATAGCTGATTATACAATTCAGGCACTAGAAAATAAAACAAAATCCATGACTATATATTTAAAATATTATCAAGGCGCTCCAGTTATTACACGCATAAAGCGCATTAGTAGACCAGGTTTACGTATATATAAATCTGTAGATGAATTAAGTGCAGTGCCTGGTTTTGGGACGACAGTTTTATCAACATCGTTGGGTGTCTTGAGTCATAAAGCCGCTAAACAAAAAGGTGTGGGCGGTGAGGTTATTTGTGAAGTTGCTTAATTACGCAGAACGAGGAATTTTATGTCAAGAGTAGCTAAGGCACATATTAATTTGCCGGATAAAGTAGAGTTGTCAGTGCAAGATGGCACAGTGACAGTTAAGGGGCCTAAAGGAGTTTTAGTACAAGTTATCAATGGATTGGTTAAGGTTGGACCTGCACAAGATAATCCTAGAGTGATAGTTTGTGCGCCGGCTTCTAATGATCCGAATGCATGGGCGCAGGCAGGTACAGCGCGTGCATTGTTAAATAATATGGTTACAGGTGTAACAGTTGGTTTTACATGCACACTGGAATTGGTTGGCGTTGGTTATAGGGCGCAAGCTAAACCAGGGGTTGTTTCATTATCATTAGGCTTTTCACATACAATAGAACATGCATTGCCAACAGGAGTCGTAGCTGATACACCAAATAATACAACGATTATTTTAAGTGGGAATGATAAGCAATTAATTGGACAGGTGGCCTCAGATATTAGAGCGTATCGTCCTCCAGAGCCATATAAAGGTAAAGGGATTAAGCGCGCTGGCGAACATATCATGCGCAAAGAAGCTAAAAAGAAATAGGGTGGTATCATGAATAAAAATATGGCGCGTAATCGTCGAGGTTTAAAAGCAAAAGCGATTATTAGGAATGGTAGTCGTCCGCGATTAGTTGTATATAGAAGCAATATGCACGTCTATGCACAAATAGTTATTCCTGGTGATAAAGGTGATTGCGTTATTGCAACTTCATCAACATTAGATAAAGAATTAAAACCAGTTTTAACTGGTAGTAAACGTGAACGTGCCAAGCAAGTTGGTGAGCTGCTTGCTAAGCGTGCGAACGCTAAGAGTATTGTAAATGTAGCGTTTGATAGAAATGGTTATCCTTATTGCGGGTGTGTCAGAGCATTAGCTGACGGTGCACGTGATGCTGGATTAGAATTTTAAGGAACGGTTATGGTATCCGCTGATGTAATGAAAGTAGAGGGCGATCAAGAAAAAGTCGTTTCTGTCAATCGTACTGCTAAGGTAGTGAAGGGCGGTAGAGTATTTGGCTTTTCCGTACTTATGGTTGTTGGTGATGGTAAAGGGCGTGTTGGATTTGGGCGTGGGAAGGCTCGAGAAGTGCCAATCGCCATTCAAAAAGCCATGGAGCAAGCGCGTAAAAATATGGTATATGTATCACTGATAAAGAATACTATTCATCATGAAATTGTTTGGCAATATGGTGCATCCAAAATTTTTATGAAACCAGCTAGCGAAGGTACCGGTATTATTGCAGGTGGAGCAATGCGTGCCGTATTAGAAGTACTTGGCGTGAAAAATATTTTAGCTAAGAGTATTGGGTCTACCAATCCAAGTAATATAGTTCGCGCAACTATTGGTGCGTTAACTCATGTTAGCACTCCTGAATATGTTGCTGCTAAACGCGGTAAAACGGTCGAAGAAGTGATGGCGGAATAAAATAATGGAAAAAATGATTAAAATAACATTAGTAAAAAGTTTGATTGGGCGTATACCAAAACATGTGTTAATAGCAAATCAATTAGGCTTGAGGAAAATGCATCGTAGTGTAGTGCATCGTGATATACCATCCATTCGTGGCTTGGTTAATGCAATTAATTATTTGCTAGAGGTTGAGGAGTGCAAAGCGTGAACTTAAATATGTTATCACCTGATCCAGGTTCTCGGCACAATAAAAAGCGACTAGGTCGTGGTATTGGCTCAGGTCTTGGCAAGACTAGTGGCAAGGGCCATAAAGGTCAAAAGGCTCGCGCTGGCGGCTATCATAAAATTAATTTTGAAGGCGGACAAATGCCTTTGCAACGTCGATTGCCTAAATTTGGTTTTAAATCACGTAAGTTTAAGTTTATAGATGAAATTAATTTGGATGAGTTAGCTGCGATTACTGCTGACGTTATTGATTTTGAAGCATTAATGGCGTCTGGATTAATTAAAAAATCTATACGTTCTGTTAAGGTTATTTGTTCTGGCGAATTAACCAAACCTTTAAAGGTTAAGGGATTACGTTTAACAATCGGAGCACGAGAAGCGATAATTAATGCTGGCGGCAGTGTGGAAGATTAACTATGAATCCTCGAAAGATGCCGACTGATAAACCTAAAGGTGGATTAGCCGAACTAAAAAGCAGATTAATGTTTGTGGTTATTGGGATATTAATTTATCGTCTCGGAGCGCATATTCCAGTTCCCGGGCTGGATCCACAGAGGTTGGCTAACTTTTTTAACGACCAGCAAAACACTATTTTTGGTTTGTTTAATATGTTTTCAGGCGGTGCACTTTCGCGAGTCACAGTGTTTGCAATTGGTATTATGCCTTATATAACTGCAAGTATTATGATTCAATTATTTTCTATGGTTGTACCAAGCTTAGAGCAGTTAAAGAAAGAGGGCGAATCTGGGCGACGTAAGATGAATCAGTATACTAGATATCTTACTTTGCTGGTTTCCATATTTCATTCTCTGGGTATGGCAAAATGGTTGGCGGCGGAACATATTGCATTGCATCCAGGGTTGACATTTTATTTTACAGCTGTCGTGACTTTAGTAACTGGCACTATGTTTTTAATGTGGTTAGGCGAGCAAATTACCGAAAAGGGTGTTGGTAATGGTATATCATTAATTATATTTTCTGGGATCGTCTCTAGCATGCCTGGCGCTCTTGCATCAGTGTTTCAGCAGGTGCGTGAGGGACAAATGCAGGCATTAAGCTTATTATTGATTGCTCTGATTGTAGTGGTTGTCACTGGATTTGTAGTTTTTATGGAAAGAGGGCAGCGGCGTATACGAGTGAATTATGCTCAGCGCACCCAGGGGCGTAAGATTTATGCGGCGCAAACTAGTCATTTACCATTGAAAATTAATATGGCTGGAGTTATACCACCAATCTTTGCTTCGAGTATTATTTTACTACCTGCGACACTTGCGCAATTTTTCTCGCAAGTGAAAGGGTTTAGTTGGTTGGCTGATTTAGGTATGGTATTATCGCCAGGGCAACCTTTATATTTGCTAGTGTATGCTGCAGCTATTTTGTTTTTTGCTTTTTTTTACACAGCGTTAGTCTTTAACCCAAAAGATACAGCTGATAATTTAAAAAAATCTGGCGCTTATGTGCCTGGCATAAGGCCTGGTGAACAAACAGCGAAATATGTAGATTCCGTTATGACCAAATTAACTTTAGTCGGCGCGATTTATCTTGTGTTGGTTTGTTTATTGCCACAAATTATGATGTATGCATGGCATGTACCATTTTATTTTGGTGGTACCTCGTTACTTATTATTGTTGTTGTTATTATGGATTTTGTTGCACAAGTTCAGGCTCATCTTATGACGCAACAGTATGATTCGTTGATGAAAAAAGCGAATTTTAAGGGAACTAAGTTACCTGGGTTATTATGATAGCTTTTATGTCATTGCGCACTGAAGGTGAAGTCATCCAGGAGTTCAGAGTACGGTACTTATGATTGCTTCACCTTCAGTGCACAATGGCGGACATAATTAACACCGTTAAGAATGTGGAGTGAGTAGTTACATAAACGATTGTTGGAGTCAATAATGAAGGTTAGAGCATCGGTAAAATGTATTTGTCGCAATTGTAAGATTATTAAGCGTAGTGGGGTTATTCGAGTTATTTGTAAAGATGCAAGGCATAAGCAAAAACAAGGATAAATAGTACTTGATTTAAATGATAAAAACTAGTATGCTTCTGTCCCTTTCTGGCAGAATAAAATAACGTGCGGAGAAGTGAATGGCTCGTATAGCAGGTGTGAATATACCAGATCATAAACATGTAGTGATAGCGCTGACGTCAATCTATGGTATTGGGCGGCCGACATCTATTAAGTTATGTGAACAGACAAATATTAATCCAGCTACTAAGGTATCTCAATTAACTGAGCAACAGTTAGAGCAGTTGAGAGCTGGTATAAGTAAAATTACGGTAGAAGGTGATTTGCGCCGTGTTGTGAGCATGAATATTAAACGGTTGATGGATTTGGGGTGTTATCGGGGCTTGAGGCACCGGCGCGGTTTGCCTTTACGCGGGCAGCGTACTAAAACCAACGCGCGTACTAGAAAGGGTCGTCGTAAGGGTACGACTATTTAGATTTATAGGAGCTTAAAGTAAGTTTTAATCTCCTTAGTTGGGAAAATATGATATGGCTAATAATAAGGCAAAGTTGCAAAAAGTTAGAAAGAAGTCTAAGCGTGTTGTATCTGACGGTATAGTCCACGTACATGCTTCTTTTAACAATACTATTGTTACATTTTCTGATAGACAGGGTAATGTACTATGTTGGGCTACATCAGGCGGGTCTGGGTTTAGAGGCTCTCGCAAGAGTACCCCATATGCTGCGCAAATTGCAACGGAAAAAGCATCTCTAACGGCCAAAGAGTATGGTATGAAGTCAGTAGTTGTTCTGATTCATGGCCCTGGCCCTGGCCGCGAATCTACAGTTCGTGAATTGATGTCACAGGGCTTTAAAATAGTAGAAATAACAGACGTTACTGGCATACCACATAATGGTTGTAAACCGCCTAAGAAACGACGCGTTTAAGATTTAGGAGCATTCAATGGCGAGATATTTAGGTCCAAAATGTAAATTGTCCCGTAGAGAGGGCACTGATTTATTATTGAAGAGCGGCGTACGGGAGCATAATTCTAAGTGTCGTTCTGAGAAGCAGCCAGGGCAACATAGTGATAAACGTCCACGCTTAAGTGATTATGGTTTGCAATTGCGTGAAAAACAAAAAATTCGTCGTTTATATGGGGTGTTGGAAAAGCAATTTAGAAATTATTATAAATTGGCTGCGCGTCAAAAGGGTTCTACTGGTGAAAACCTCATGACCCTCTTAGAGCGACGCCTTGATAATGTTGTTTATCGTATGGGATTTGCTTGTACTCGAGCAGAGGCTAGGCAGCTTGTGACACACAAAGCCTTGATGGTAAACGACCAACTGGTGAATGTACCATCCTACTTAGTGCAACCAGGCGATGTGATTACCATTAGACAAAAATCTAGAACACAAGGGCGTATTTTAGCGGCTATTGCATTGTCAGAACAGCGTTCTAGTTGTGATTGGTTAAATGTAGATTTTGCGGCTTTAAAGGGCGTATTTGTTACTGTGCCCGCTTTGGCTGAAATTGCGGCTTATTATAATGTTAATTTAGTAGTTGAATTATATTCAAAATAACAGCCTGCGGGATCATATTTTTAAGTGCAGCGCGATTTTAAGTGTGGAGACATAACCGAATGTATACTGATATTAATGAAATGTTGACGCCTACAGTGCTAACAGTAGATTCCAACTCACCAAATTCTGCAAAGATAGTGTTAGTGCCATTTGAGCGTGGTTTTGGTCATACTATGGGCAATGCACTGCGACGTATTTTGCTATCTTCTATTCCTGGTAGTGCAATTACTAAGGTTGTGATTAATGGCGTATTGCATGAGTTTAGTACTATCCCTGGTGTTAAGGAAGATGTTGTTAGGATCTTGTTGAATTTGAAAGAAGTAGCAATAAAATTGTTAGTGGGGAATGAAGCTACTATAACGTTAAATAAACAAGGCCCTTGTGTAGTAACAGCTGGTGATTTGGAATTGCCACATGGTGCGGAAGTTGTTAACCCCGATCATGTGATTGCTACTTTGAATGATAGTGGTAAATTAGAGATGACTATGACTGTCGAAAAGGGTATAGGCACTCTGAATACTGATGTCTTTACTGCTTTTGCTGAGGATGAGTTACCAATAAAATCTGTTGGAAAATTAACCATAGATGCGGCATTCTCTCCAGTACGTAAGGTGGCATATTACGTTGATAATGCTAGGGTAGAAAATCGTACCGATTTAGATAAATTAACTATTGAACTAGAGACTAATGGCACTATTGACGCCGAAGAGGCTATCCGTTTATCTGCGAATATATTACAAAGACAGCTCTTTGCCTTTGTAGATATTAAGTTTCAGGAATCACCATTAGCTAATAAATCACATATTGATGTTGATCCAATCTTATTAAGATCGGTTGATGATTTAGAATTAACAGTACGTTCTGCTAATTGTTTAAAAGCAGAGCATATTATGTTGATTGGGGATTTAGTGCAGAAATCTGAGAGTGAGCTTTTGAAAACACCAAATCTTGGTAAAAAATCACTAACTGAAATTAAAGATGTATTGGCAAATCGTGGCCTGAGCCTTGGTATGAAATTAGAAAATTGGCAGCCTGATCGCTAGGGTCAATAATATTAGTAGGAGTTGTAGTCATGCGTCATCGTAATGTAGGTAGGAAATTGAGCCGAACTAGTAGTCATCGCAAGGCGATGTTTATGAATATGTGTTGCTCACTTATAGAACATGAATTAATTAAAACTACTTTACCAAAAGCGAAAGAACTGCGTCGTTATATTGAGCCATTGATTACTGTGAGTAAAGCTGACTCAGTAGCATCAAGACGACACGTGTTTGATATTTTACGTTCCAAAGTCGCCGTGGGTAAATTATTTACTGCTTTAGGACCACGGTATGTAACACGCCCAGGTGGTTATCTACGTATATTAAAATGCGGATATCGTGCTGGTGACAATGCGCCTATGGCTATTGTTGAGTTAGTCGACAGACCCACCACAGCTAGCGCTGAAGACGAGTAGTGCATTGAATTGTTTAACTATGATCTTTGTTTATCCGTAATTCCTGGTACAAATGCAAGAACGATGATTTGTTTCCATGGTTATGGAGGGAATTATCAAATCACTACAGATCTAAAAAAATCTGGTCTAATTGATGCAACACTTGTTAGTTTTAATTTTCCAGATCATGATCTCCAGGAAAAGAGCTATGACCCGCATAAAGCGTCGTTTGGAACAATTCAGGAGTTACTACCTGCTTTATATGTCTTAAAAAAATGTATCATCGATGAAGCAATGGATTCGATCGACCTTTATGGACGATCAGCTGGAGGAGGGGTATTAATTAATCTCATAGCTACTTTAAATTCGGATCGCTTTAACAGTGAACTGCAACAAATAGGTATTGAAACTGCAGAGAAAAAAAGGCTGTTAAACGCTATCCAAAATGGATTAGTCATTCTTGATGTACCTTTAAAATCTGTTGAAGAAATTATCGCTTTTAGAGGGTCAAATACTGAACTTGAAATTCTTGCAGAGCATTATAGAGATAACCATATGCGCCCTCTTGATGCAGTGGCCTTGCTGCATGGGTTATCGCTAAATATAATTATTCATTTTCAAGACCCAGATGAAATAATGTCTAATCGAGACGATAAAATTTACATTGAAAAAATAAATGTAGTTAATCAGTTGGGCACTACTGCAGTCATTATAGGAAATGACGGTGGTCATCAAACTGTACACCAATCGCTTTGGCAGTTTTATTCAGAAAAATTAGCTGAATATTCAACGTGCTCACTTGTGAGCGCAAAGCTATAGCACGTATTGTATCTTACTTTGTGTTATAATTATACGTTATTAAGGCTATGAATTGTTGGCTTGCAAAAATACGTAACCAACGGCTGCTAAATCAGGCAGTAAATTCCATATGTAAATTTTCTACAAATCGTGACCTTTTGGTTGTTTTTGTGAGCAACCACATATATTTGCAAACGCTGGAACTAGATGTTTTAAAAGAGATCCGTTATAATCACTACACGAACAATACGTTAGCTGTCTTAAGGTAACATAATGTCGATCACGAAATTTTTGAATCCAAAAAATGACTATGCATTTAAGCGCATTTTTGGCACAAAAAAAAATCAGGATATTCTCATTCATTTTATCAATGACATGTTAGCATTTTCTGGTGATGCTTGTATTAAGAGCGTTGTTTTTCTGCAAACCAATCAAGATCCAGAAATCGCGGCTGCAAAGCAAAGTACAGTTGATGTGATGTGTACTGATGAGGTAGGTAGACAATATATTGTAGAAATGCAGGTAGCTAAAGGACAGGGCTTCGAAAAACGTGCGCAATATTATGCGGCAAAAGCTTATAGTCGGCAGCTTATGGAAAAAGAGCATTATAATAATTTAAAAGAAATTATTTTTGTAGCCATTACTAATTTTGTTATGTTTCCTGATAAGGTCGACTATAAATCAGATCATGTGGTGTTAGACAAAAAAACCTATAGCCATGATTTAAAAGATTTTTCTTTTACATTTCTGGAATTGCCAAAATTTAATAAATCTATTGATCAATTAAATGGTATGGTTGAAAAATGGACGTATTTTTTCAAACATGCTGAAGAAACCAGTGAAAATGAGCTATCCAAGATCATTGGCCATGATGTAGTAATGCAACGTGCGTATGAAGAATTAAATCGTTACTCATGGACACAAATAGAATTAAATACCTATGAACAAGAAGAAAAACGCGAGTTAGATGTATTCGCTATTCGTGAACAATTATTGGCGGATGGTAGAGCTGAGGGTGAAGCTATAGGTAAAGCTATAGGTGAATCTATAGGTGATAGATCAGCTACTCATAGAATTGCAAAAACTCTTTTGCAAAATGGTGCTGATATAGGGCTAGTAGTAAAAAGCACGGGTTTAACACGAGAAGAAGTAGAGACAGTTAAAAACAGTCTAGAAGCATAACATGCTGAAAATATTGGCATATTTCTCTATTAATGAGAGACGCTTGAGGTTGTGCACTAGTTAAGGGTTTGATAATGTCTGGCAATAGTTTTGGGACAGTTTTTAAAATTACCACTTGTGGTGAATCGCATGGTGGGGCGCTGGGGGTGATTATTGATGGTTGCCCACCAGGGCTTGCTATTACTGCAGAGGAAATACAGCGTGAGTTAGATCGTCGCAAGCCTGGGCAAAGTGCTATTACTACGTCTAGAAAAGAAGAAGATACTATTCACATTCTTTCTGGAGTGTTTGCAGGTGAGACTACTGGCACACCTATTTTGTTATTAGCATATAATGCTGACGCTAGATCGGAAGATTATGCTGCATTACAAGATCTGTATCGGCCTTCGCACGCCGATTTCACCTATCAGATGAAATATGGTAGACGCGATTTTCGTGGTAGTGGTAGAGCAAGCGCTAGAGAAACCTTGGCGCGTGTCGCGGCAGGGGCAATTGCTAAAAAATATTTAAAGCAACATTTAAATATTGAGATTTTAAGTTTCGTTGAACAGGTAGGGACTATACGCGCTGAGATTGTGCATAGCGATGTTACCCTAGCATTAATTGAAAAAAATATTATTCGCTGCCCTGATCAAAAAATCGCAAAGCAAATGATTAAATTAATTGAAACTGTGCAACAAGATAATGATTCAATTGGCGGAGTAATTAAAGGCCTAATCCGTAACGTTCCAGGAGGCTTAGGCGAGCCAGTATTTGATAAGTTACCAGCCGATTTGGCTAAAGCTATGCTCAGTATTAATGCAGTGAAGGGGTTTGAAATTGGAGCTGGCTTTGCGGGATCTGCTATGCGTGGTAGCCAACATAACGATCTATTTATTATTAAAAATGATAAAATTAGAACGAAAACTAATCATGCTGGCGGTACTTTAGGTGGCATTTCTACAGGTGAGGATATTTATTTTCGCGTAGCTTTTAAACCAGTTGCTACCATTGGTAAAGAGCAAGTAACAGTTAATTGCGCCAAGCAAGAAGTGTTATTATCAGCTGCAGGAAGGCACGATCCATGTGTCTTGCCTAGGGCGGTGCCGATTGTAGATGCAATGTCAGCATTGGTAATCATGGATCATTATTTAAGAGCCAGAAAAGTCTTAACTCCCAAATGAAAGTTGATAAATTTTTAAATAGGTTCCATCGGCTTCCATTGCTAGCAAAGCTGTATTAATCTGATTCATAATATCGTCGCGTCCTAATTTAGCTACTATTCCATATCCTTCACCTACCAGGTACCGCTCGCCCAATAATTTAAATGCAGTATTACTATTAGCTGCCCAATACATTGCTTGCCCAGCACTTATTACTATTGCACTTACTGCTTGTTTATTTAATGCATCGATTATATCTATTGTATGGCGATAAGTTTTCACTTGCACATTATTATTAAATTGTTTCTTTACAAAAATGAAAGCTTGGGAGTCATTATATGTCCCAATGGCTTTTCCGTGCAATTCTTGCCATGTCTTGAAGTTAGAGTCGGCTTTTATTAAGTATTGCAAGTCACTTGATTTATACGGTATGCTAAACAAATACTCTTTTTGTTTTTCTGGCGTAATGATGATGGAAGCTATACCAACGTCTAATGCGCCAGTGTCTATCATTGGTGCTATGTCTTGAAAATCTACCGCTTTAAAAACACACTGATACTTAATGCGCGCACAGATCTCTTGCATTAGGCGAATTTCAAAACCAAAAAATTCACCGTTACTGGATTGTACCTCAAAAGGTGGACTAAAAGCTAAAGTGCCAATGATAAGAGATGCTGCATAAAGATGCTGCATAGGAAATATGAGGATAAAAAGTGGATAGAGGTATTTAAATAGTTTTATCATGATCTGCTCCTGAAGTTATTTATTTCGTTCCCCACTGCCATCAACCGAATGTCAGAGTTTTTTCGCTCGCATTTTTTCTTGCCAGGTTTGTAATAATACGTAAAATGCTGGCACAAACACTACGGCGAGACAGGTAGATGCAAGCATACCGCTACATACTGCAATGCCAATAGAGCGTCTGGCATTAGCACCAGCGCCTGTAGCAAATACTAGTGGCATTACCCCTAAAATAAAAGCAAAAGACGTCATTAAAATCGGGCGAAAGCGGGTTTTGGCACCTAATACTGCTGCCTCCATGATGGTTTTTTTATGGATCTCATATTGTTCACGCGCTACTTCTACGATCAAAATCGCATTTTTAGCGGATAATGCTATTAATAGTAAAATACCAATTTGGGTATACATGTTATTGGCCAGTCCCAAAATCCATAATACTAGTACAGTACCAGTGAGCGCTAGTGGCACACTGAAGAGAATAGCTGCAGGTGTTATCCAATTTTCATATTGTCCGGCTAAAATCATATAGACTAAGACTAGCGAGAGGAGAAAAATATAGTAGCTTAAGTTGCCAGCTAGTTTTTCTTGATATGCGGTACTGGTCCATTCATATGACATACCGGATGGTAATACTTGCTTCGCTACTGTCTCTAATGCTTTAATAGCTTGGCCAGAGCTGTACCCTGGTGCTGGTACGCCATAGATATTAGCTGATGGATATAAATTATATAAAGATATAATTGCAGGCCCTACGCTTGGAGTGATATCAGTCAGTGTGCCTAATGGCACCATCATGCCAGAATTATTGCGTACATAATAATTACGCACATCTTCCGCAGACATTCTATATTTTGCATCTGCTTGTACATAAACTTGGAAAACTTGGCCAAATTTAGCAAACAGATTGACATATGAAGAACCTAGGTAAGTTTGTAATGTGTCAGAAGCATCGCCAATTGCCACTCCCAAGGATTCAGCTTTGGTCCTATTAATTGGAGCATCTACTTGTGGCACATTTGCACGAAACGAGGTCATTAATTTTTGTAATTCTGGGCGCATGCTCGCATAATAAATTAGTTGCTCAGTTGCGGTTTGTAACTTACGGTAATCAAATGTGCCATCTTGTAGCTCGATTTGCATTTGAATGCCGCCAGCCGTACCTAAGCCTTGAATTGCAGGAGGAACTACTACCATTACTTTAGCGCCTAAAGTATTAGTAGCAATGGCATTCAGCTTCTCATACATTACTGGCAAACCTTCAGCTTTACCACGCACGCTCCAGTCTTTGAATATGATATATAATACCCCACCATTAGCAAGGCTTGCGCTATTATCTAATAGTGAAATACCATCTATTGCAATTATATTGGCAATGCCAGGAAGTTTAGCGACTTCTGTAGTTAAGTGGTTTAGCAGTGCATCAGTTCTGTCTAAGGTAGCACCATCTGGTAATTGCACATTTAGCATTAAGTAGCCTTGGTCTTCAACTGGTATAAAGCCAGTAGGAATGCGGCTTAAGCCAAAAATTGCGGCAAGAATTAAGGCTCCACCGATTAAACAAAAAAAGTGGCTACTATGTACTAGTTTATCAATAAAATTGATATATAGTGTTTCTATGGGATAGTACGCACGATCAAAGGTTTTAAAAAAAACATTTTTGGGTTTGTCTGGGTTTATTGGCCGTAACCACAATGCGCATTGTGTTGGTTTTAATGTCATCGCGTTAATGGCGCTGATAAAAGCAGTGGCAGCGATAATCAGCGCGAATTGCGCATACATTGCTCCAGTTAGACCAGGCATAAAACCAGCGGGGACAAATACTGCCATCAAGACTAATGTGATACCAAGAATTGGCCCTATTAATTCACGCATGGCTTCAATGGATGCCATTTTTGGTGCCATACCACGTTCAATATGTTGGGTCACTCCTTCAACAATTACTATGGCATCATCCACGACAATACCAATAGCTAATACTAGCGCAAATAATGTGAGTAAATTTATTGAATATCCTATTAATAGCATTGCGAAAAAGGCACCAATAATAGTTACCGGTACTGTAGTAGCTGGCACTAATGTGGCTCGTGCATTTTGTAAAAAAGTGAGAATAACTATTAATACTAAAATTCCTGCTTCAAATAATGTTTTATACACTTCCGTGACGGAAGCTTTAACGAAAATCGTAGTATCAAATGGTATATCATATTGTAATCCTGGCGGAAACTTTTTCGCCATTTCTTGTACGGTTTTACGTACTTCTGCAGCGACTTGTAGAGCATTAGCACCGGGCAGTTGATATATGCCTATTGCGGCTGTAGGTTTACCATTGAGTTTAGCTAGTTGATTGTAACTAGAGGAGCCAAGTTCAACGCGGCCTACATCGCAGATCCGGATAATGCTCGCAGTAGTGCTGCTATTTGCCGATTGATTTGGTTGTGTGGCAGCAGTTTTAATAATAATATTCGCAAACTCATCTGGATCTGCTAATTGACCAGGTACATTGACGGTAAATTGATAGGCTTGTTTGCCACTAGTAGGAGGAGAAGCCATTTGTCCCGCGGAAACTTGTTTATTTTGTTTGCTAATAGCATTTAATACATCACTTGGTGATAATGAATAAGCATACATTTTTTGCGGATCTAGCCAAATGCGCATGGCATAAGTGCCAGATCCAAACACGAGTACGTTACCAACTCCTGGTAAACGTGCTAGTGTATCTTGCATATTAATTGCTGCGTAATTATTTAAAAACAACCCATCATATTCGTTATGCTTAGAACTGAGTGTAATAAATTGTAATATTGCGGTAGATTTTTGTTGTACGACCACGCCTTGTTGTTGTACCGGCATTGGCAATTGTGCCATTGCAGCTTGCACGCGATTTTGGACTAAAACTTGGGCAAAATTTAAATCAGTGCCAATAGCAAAAGTAACAATTAAGGTATAGGTACCGTTATTAGTACTAGTGGATTGCATGTATAGCATCTTCTCTACACCATTCACCTGTTGTTCTATCGGAATAGCCACGGTATCAATCAAAGTTTTAGCATTAGCACCCGGATAGCTTGTTGTTACTTGAATAGTGGGAGGTACAATAGCCGGATATTGTGTGACTGGTAAGATCCCAATAGCTATTAGTCCTAGCAATACTAAGAGTAATGCTATTACATTGGCCAATACTGGGCGTTCTATAAAAAATTTAGAAATCATGAGATGTTATTCTCATATTGCACTGTAACTTTATTACCAGGTGTGGCATTTTGTAAGCCATTAACAATCACGTTATCTTTGGCGCTAAGGCTTGTGAGAATAGCACGATTGTTATCTTCTAGATTACCTAGTGTTACTCGTCTTAGCGCTACCGTATTATTGGGATCTACTAATAACAGATATGCGCCAATTTGGTCATACAAAACAGCCGAATCAGGCACTGTGAATTGTGGAGTTGGTTTGGTAATCGCAACACGTACTTGCACAAATAAGCCAGGGACTAGCAGGTGCTTTTTATTGGTTAGTATGGCACGTAATTCCATAGTGCCCATAGAGGCATTTAGGCCAGTATTCACAAAATCTAAGTTACCTTTAAAGGCAACTGTGTTGCTATTTTGTAAAGTTACTGTCACGGGGACTTGGTTGATAGTTTTTTCGGTATACCCATATTTCCTGGCGGCTTTACGTAATTTCAGTAAATCTAGCTCATTAAGATTGAAGTATACATATAGTGGATCAATTTGTTCAATGGTCGCTAAAGTAGTAGCCACGCCATTACCGACTAAATTATTTAAATCTACTAAATGTCTACCAATACGGCCGTTAAATGGTGCTTTTATATGCGTGTAGCTATAGTTTATTTCTGCAATGCTTACATTAGCTTTGGCTTTATCTACATCTGCGCTAGATTCGTGACTCTTAGCTAACCATATTTCGACATTGTTGAGAGATGTTGCATTTTCTTTATACATGCGTTGTTGGCGCTTATACTCAGCAGTGGTATATTCGAGATCGGCAAGGGCTGCTGCTAATGTCGCTTTAGCTTCCAGGAGTTTTTCCATATATGGTTGTGGCTCAATTACGAAGAGTTCTGTATCTTTTTTGATATCAGTTCCATCAGTAAAGTTAATTTCTTCCAAGTAGCCTGCTACACGTGCTACTAAATTTACTGCATTAAAGGCCACCGTGTTACCAGTTTGGGTAACATAGGTTGCCATATTAATAGTTTTAGGGTGGCTGACCATGACTGTTGGTAATGGTATGGCAGGTGTTTTACCAAGATTTTTAATATGAAAAAATAAATCTATGATGAGAATGAGACTCATACCAAGTATTAAGGCCCTAGTTAGTTTTTTACGTTTCTGCAGATCCATGCTTATCACCAGTTTGGTAAATATAATTCCTTAATAACTTGCCCTTTATTAGTTGCTGGGAAATGGTTTTCGGGTATTAATAAGTTGCCCCAGTTAGTGCGGCTGTACATACTTTGTTTAATGTCTTGTCTGACAATATCATTATTACAACGTATTTGCCAACCACCACCGAGCGAGCGATATAATGCGACTACCGCTAAAGGTACGGCACCAGTGGCTTTAGTTAAAGCAGTTTGCACGGATAATTGTTGGCGTTCTGCATCAAGCACGGTAGTGTAATCTGCTTCACCTTCTTTATAGCGAATGATGGCTAGTTGGGTGGATTTAACAGCAGCATGACTCGCAGTAGTTAAAAATTGTTTGGACTTTTGTGTATTAATGGTACTAATAATATTATCTTGGACTTCTTGTTCAGCTTTTAAGGTTAAATTCATATAATTTAATAATGCTTGTTGAAAAGCTGCATCTTGTACACGTACGGCATTGGTAATTTGGCCATAATTTAGCAGTGGCCAACTAAAGCCTGGGCCTGCCGTGATGGTGCTACTAGATAAGTTGAATAGAGAGCTAAGCGAGTTATTATTGATAGTATTAGATGCCAAGGCAAAGGTGCCTGTTAACGAAAGTGCTGGATATAGATTAGCTTTGGCAGCGCCAATAGCTGCTGATTGTGCAATTGCTTGTAGGCGTGCTTGATGAATATCAGGGCGCTTGGCTAACGTTTCTTTAGGAATGCCGATAGCAATAGTCATTGGTGCCGTGGGGACATTTAAGTTTTTTGTAATTAAACGGTCAATATTATTAGGTGTTGTACCAAGGAGTACGGCTAGTAAATCTTTTTGATGTTGTAAATCACTAATTAAAGTAGGAAGTGTCGACTCGGTTTCAGATACTTCTGTTTGTGCTTGTTCTACGTCTAGTAAGCTAGTTTGGCCGGAGTTATAGCGTGATTTAGCTATTTTCAGGCTCATGGATTGTATAGCAATATTATCTTTAGTAATTTTGGTTAATTTTTCTAATACGCGAATGTTAATATAGACACTCGCTATATCGGCTGTTAATGCCACTAATGCATTATCATAAGCCGCAAAAGATGCTAAAAAATTTGCATCATTCATTTGAATAGCGCGACGATATTTGCCCCAAAAGTCTATCTCCCAGTTCGCAGATAGACCTAATAATGCCGTATAAAAATCTGTTGGTAAGATACTTTGTAAGGAGCTGCCTCCAATGCGGTTATAGTTCACATTACCAATAGAGACTTGTTGCTGTGGATAGAGTGAACCAACTGATTGTGCTAACTGTGCGCGAGTTTGTAAGATGCGCACGCCTGCAATCTGTAATGAGTAGTTGTTACGGTAACCAGCTTCGATTAATGCGGTTAAGTTGGGATCGTGAAATACTTGCCACCATATGGTATTGCGGGCATGCTTTTCAGAGATTGTTGTCTTATCTGTTAACCAATGTGGTGCAATGTTAGTTTTAGGCTCAACGTAATTTGGACCTACCATACAAGATGGCAGCAATGCTAATGATAAAATTAAACCGCTCCATTTTAGCAAGCCCGTTATCACTAAGCTGCTCCTTGCTTATGTTTTTAGTCCTTATTCAATATATCACCTTTTATGCTGCTGCGGAATGGTAGGTCTCAATGACGACTTACTGGGGATTATTTTAAGGCATACGGTTGCCGGCACAGCGCAAAGCACGTGCTTTGGTAAGAGTATCTCGATCAGTGAGTATTAAATTGGTGTAAAAACTTGCAGATTTAACTCAGTAATCAGATGATAATGTTTTTTATTTCCAGAGATCAATTCTTGATTACTTTCAACGGTAGTTGCTGCAATTAACGCGTCACCAACTCGAATACCTGCGCCTAGGGAATACTCTTCAATATAAATAGATGCACGATGACCGATATTTTCTGTCAAAGGTAGGACTTTAAAATTATAGTCAAGCAAAAACCCACGAATTTGTTTGTGAAATAGCTTAGATGGCGCACATTGTAACAATTCCATTAAGGTAATTATAGAAATAGCACGTTCATTGGTATTATCAATAAGTGTCGCTGCTTTTTCATTGCCTCGTTGCAGCCAAATCAAAATATCAGTATCAAATATCGGCATACCGATCTCCTCGTAAAGAGCGCATAGTCTCTTCTACAGAGGTTGACTCATCTTTTAATATGCCAAATAAAGGATGTGTTTTCACAGAACGCGACACTTTATGCGTAATTGGCTTAATGATCCCCATTTCTTTACCATGATATAAAATTGTTATATCTTCATTATGCGATAACGCATGTAATACTTCTTTCATTTTATACCTCAAATCTACAATCGATGCTTTCATCTTTGGCCTATATTGTCATTCTGTATTATGTCTACATTATAATATACATTTTATAGAAATGCAAAAACATCTTCTAAAATTAAACTATGGGCCGTCAGGAAACACATCATCAGTATTGTCTAAATCTGTGTTTTGCCAAGATGAGCTAGAAGTTGGTGGTAAGTATGGTGCAAAAAGATTAGGAAAATTTCCGCTGCGATACCATGCATTGTGGGTTGCTGCTTGTCCTGCCATAGTAGTAGCTGGCGAGTCTAGTGGTGGTGGAGCAGGGTCCATATCCATTATATTATCATCTACTGATAAATCGGCAGGTTGTGTATCAACAAATGACCTGCTACGTAATATGCGGATAGTAGCGTGTTCAATAAGTGTTGGTAAATTGAATAGTGTAACGCAGAGCATTGGAATGGCATATAGTGCGGTATTTAAGTAACGGGCAGACTCAAATAAGATATTAGATATGAAAAATACTGGAGTGAGTAAACTGAAAATAGCACGTTGCAATATGGCCATATGTTTATGAGTTTCTGGTAGTGGTTGTCTTAATGCTCGCAATACAGTTGGGAAGGCGAGTTTAATATATGACCATCCATATTTGTTGGATAGTGTTTGGGTATCTTGATATTGTGCATGCATACCAAAGAAGTTAAGTAAGGTTACATAGTCTGGGCGAAAATTTTGTATAATATAATTAATTGTTTTGAGGACTGGTAAGGTTGTAATACCTATTACAAACCACACAGGTTTTAATAATGTCGTGATTATGCTCGTTATATGAAGCAGTATACGTACAGTTGGATGTAAGTGTGGAGTTTGTTGAATTAAGAATACTTTTTGGTCTGCAGTTAACTCTAAATCGGTATGGAGTGCTTGTAGCGCATGGATTGGTCGGTACATGAGTTTTTCAAATATACCTTTAAAAGGCCGTTGTTCGTTTTGTTGTTGATCACTGATTAAGCGAATTAAAAAATTCTTAGCAATAGAGGGGAGAGTTAATACTCGCGGTATGAAGAGTATTGCCTGTATAATGGCTTGTAATACAATATATGTAGCCACTGCATTTAAAAACTTGCTCAACTCTAAGGCAATAGCTAGGATGAGGATAGCTGGAGTGAATATAGCGATCCCTATACGTCTTGGTAGAGATATGTGTATTTGCTCTCCATTAGCATCGCGCGCTCGTATTGCATTAATTAATGTTTTTAATAGTAAGTATATATGAGTGGTTCTTTGAATGGATAGGTCTAATGTTGGATCAGCAGCGACAGTTTCTATCAGAGATGCTTGCTCAAAATCTATCCCGTCATTATCATCTTGAGGTTCTTGTGGAGCTGTAACAATATCAGCACACATTTGTTTGTAGATGTTACTAGACAACCGATTAATGAGTTTTTGTTCTCCGCGAAAAATTATTTGGAGTAGTTGTGCTGGTTTAATTATAATATTTAATATGAAGCGTGATATATGGTAGGACAGTATTATGGTATTATTCACAAGTATTGGCATTATCCATGGATAATGCTCGGCAGCATTCCTAGTTTCCATCAATTTTTGAGATAATGCATCGGATTTTATTTGCATAAGGCGGTGTGGATCTGCAGATAATCTTGCTACCTCGCCTCGTGTGGCAAATAAGTTGGTTAATACATCCGTTATTGTTTTGGCAACTGTCATGCTTATCTCCATGTAGGCGTTTATGTATACTAATATTTGTGTTGTTTATAGCAATACTTAAAAAATTTTAACATAAATGATTAACGAATGTCAAGCAAAATAGTCACTCGGTATAAAATATAGTCAACTATTGTGCGTGTCTAGGGCTGTATCATATAAATAGTTTTTAAGTTTGAGCAGCTTCGTGCCACAATTTATCACCTGTTGCTCAAACAAAAAATTACTTATATGTGACAGCCCTGTGTATGCCATATTTATATGTGTATTTTAATGTTTTCTTGATAAACTAATGCATTATAGTGTCGTATTATATAATTGGTAATTATTCTATGTTTAAACCATTGGCTGTGTATATTGGATTACGTTATACCAGAGCGAAAAAGAAAAACCATTTTGTGTCATTTATTTCATTAAGTTCCATGCTTGGTATTGGTCTTGGGGTCATGGTATTAATCACCGTATTATCCGTTATGAATGGCTTTGATGAGGAAATTCATAAGCGCTTTTTTGGGATGGCGCCGGAAGTAACTATTAGTGGCCCGGATGGGCGCTTGAGTAATTGGCAAGAATTGTTAAATAAAGTTAAAAGTATGCCACAAGTGCTAGGAGTGGCGCCATATGTAGTTGTGCAAGGGTTAATGACATATGATGGTCAAGTGGTGCCGATAATCTTAACTGGCATTTTACCTGAGTATGAAACGCAGGTAACTGCGCTTGGCTCTAATTTAATCACTGGCAATCTGTCGCAATTAAATAATTTTGGCATCATTATTGGTAAAGGACTTGCTGATACTTTGGGTCTTATGATAGACGATCGTATTACGGTGATGACCCCACAGGCGAGTATTACACCAGCAGGAGTTATTCCGCGGTTTAAGCGTTTTATAGTCAAAGGAGTTTTTTCGGTAGGCGTGGGATTTAGTTTCGATACGAAACTGGCGTTTATTAATTTATATGACGCGCAAAAATTGATGCAATATGGTGATGATGTTTCGGGAATCAAACTAAAACTTGCAGATATTTATCAAGCAGTGCCGCTTACAAAGCAGTTGCTTACTATGTTACCAGAAGGCTATCAAGTTGGTAATTGGACCGATCAATTTGGACCGTTTTTTAAAGCGGTAAAAATGGAAAAGACCATGATGTTTTTGATTTTGATTTTGATTATCGCAGTTGCTGCATTTAATTTAATTTCCTCTTTGGTAATGGTAGTGAATGATAAGCGCGCAGAGATTGCGATATTACGTACTATAGGTGCAACTCCTGCAATGATTCTATGGATTTTTATTGTACAGGGTATGATGGTAGGTGTTGTTGGTACAGTGTTAGGAGTAATTGGCGGGTTGATTTTGGCAAATAATGCCACGGTGATTGTTAATACTTTACAAGCTTGGATGCATGTGAAGATTTTGTCAGCCAATATTTATTTTGTAGACTCGCTACCGGCGAAAATTTTATGGCAAGATTTGTGGAAAGTTACAGTAGTGGCAATAACTATGAGTTTTATTGCCACCATTTATCCAGCTTATAGGGCATCAAGAACGGAGATTACGGAGGCGCTCTATAATGAATAATCCCATTTTAAACTGTACCAAGTTATGTAAGTCATATCATGATGGTATGTCGACAATTGAAGTATTAAAAGATCTGAATATTTCTGTATGTGCTGGTGATAGGATTGCGATTGTTGGGCCATCTGGTTCTGGTAAAAGTACTTTATTGCACTTGTTAGGAGGACTAGATCAGCCTAATTCTGGACATGTGTATATGCACGGAGTAGATTGGCAAACTTTGACGGAAAAAAAACGTTGTCACATGCGTAATCGTGAGCTCGGCTTTGTCTATCAATTTCATTACCTATTATCTGAGTTCACTGCCTTAGAAAACGTAGCAATGCCGCTATTATTAGCAGGGCACAGTGTGGATGTAGCGCAAAGCACAGCAAGTAATATTTTAGAACAAGTTGGACTGCAATCACGAATTACTCATAAACCCGCACAATTATCGGGGGGTGAACGGCAACGGGTAGCGATTGCACGTGCGCTGGTGCATGAGCCACCATGCGTACTTGCCGATGAGCCAACTGGTAATTTAGATCATGCAACAGCAGCCAAAGTTTTTGGCTTAATGCTCGATTTAAACGCGCAATTTAATACGGCATTAGTAATAGTAACGCATGATATGACTTTAGCGCATCGTATGGATAGGATTATTGAGTTGTGTTAATGCTAGAGGAGCAATTTTTAATGGGACAAATTTTTAGTAGCATGATGCTAAGGGAAGGTCACATATACACAATATATAAAGAGTACGTTGTACCTTTTGTAGACGCAATAAAAAGAGCAGGCTTACCATTCTTCAGCACAATTCAGGAAATAATAGGACTTTGGCAAAAAGCAGCTGTTGAAACTTTGCTATCTAAGGATTGGCACGAGAAACTCCCAACTGAGTATTTAGCTATGCTTAATGACAGCTCTCTGTGTTCTATTATTGGGGCAAATAGAGAGTTACAATCAGCTTATCTTAAACTTGCCGCATTTTATTTTGCACCATTAGTTGCTCGATCTCTTCCTGCTGCTGATATGCTCACACTAAGTGATTTTGTTCAGAGCGAGTATATAGGATATAGGGAAGCAGTACCTTTGGCCACACTAGATGCTGCGCAGTTTGGGAGTGAGGAAGAAGAACCTTTGTGCACACTAGATGAGTTACTGAGTGCAGAGGAAACAAGACCATTGGAACGTTATCAACATAATCCGGATGTTGCAAGCAATGACACAACGATTCGTGCATTATTATTTGCAGTATTAGCACCTATGCCAGAGTTTGATGATGTTGGTTTTCAAGTTGCAAAAAGAAGTATCTTTCAGCTCAAAGCACCAGGTGCGATTGTGGCATCTCCTTTAGCAACGTCTAGTACTGCCGCTAGCGATGCAGGGATAGCTGGGGTATATTATGTTATTGGCAATAAAATTAAAATCACGAGACCTCGTGGTTTATTTGATGCTTCAGTAGGTGTTCGTTTACGTAGCGCAATTTCAGATACAGAACTACGGCATGCTACTCAATTACCAGATAATACACCTGTGAAACTATTTCCTTCTTTCTTTGATGCGCTTGAGTATTCTCAAGCGCATATAGATGGTGGCTGTATTCCAATTGTGATGCAGGTATATTATCTTGGAAATAATCAAACTTTAGCTTTTAAAGGCGAATGTTTGTATATAAACCGTGGTGTAAAATCATCAATTTACTCGTCTTGTCATAGAAGAACAATGGTATCTTATGCAGATGGTCTCTCACAAGATATAGCACCTATAAAAGCAATCTCTGTATATGAACAGGGTGCTTTTGCCAATTATCATGTGTTGAATGAATGTTTAGATCTCAATATTGAGGCACCTAAGTTTAAGAAAATTGCTAATCCTAGAACACTAGCAGAGGCGTATCGCAATCTAGATCATGCTTTTCTTGCTGTAAATAACAAGGTAAGCTCTCTTGGTAACCGAGGCTTTGCTGCAGATAGGCAGTTATTAGTTAATTTTCTAGCGGAATTGCACCAACAATTTGAACAATTAAATCAAGAAGTTACACTATGTACAGATAGCGTGAGCGCAAAACAACAGGCGTTGGACACATTTACACGAAACTGTAACGATATATTTACAAGAGCAATGACTAGTAATCTAAAGGAGCATAGAGGATATAAACATATTCTAGTAGAAGTATTGTATAGCATTTTAACATTGGGTTTTTACTTAAGTTTAATGATCAGGAATAAAATCAAAAATGATCGCTTTACTTTATTTGCTACCGATACAGTCAATACACTACAAGCTACACAGATGGATTTACAGTTGTGCACGGCTCTTATAAGTCAGAGTTTTGCACAACCTTCTTGATATTATTTTTGTGCAGCGCTATAATTTAGACTAAGTCATGTGACTTAGTTTTATGGGGATAATCAAATGCGTCTTATTAATGTTCATGAAGCTAAAACTCATTTCTCTAAGTTGCTGGATGCAGCACTTGCAGGGGAAGAGATCATTATTGCTAAAGCTGGCACTCCATGTGTGAGGTTGGTGCCAATTATGACTACACCTAGAAAGCCAGGGGCTTTAAAGGGCAAGGGTTCTGTGTCAGAATCATTTTTTGAACCGTTATCAGAGGATGAGATTAGTCAATGGGAGTAAATTTTTACCTACTTGATACACATGTTTTGCTTTGGTGGTTATTTGATGATGTCCAGTTATCAATACGTGCGCGTGATGCAATTATTGATCCAAACTCACGAGTATTTGTGAGTAGTGTTTGTGGTTGGGAGATTTCTATAAAGCATCACTTAGGTAAACTGCCACATGTTGGAAGAATCATGAAAGAGCTGCCTTTATATGTGCGCAGAGAACGCTTTGAGATCTTACCAATTTCGCTTGAACATGCCCTCGCAGCTGGTGCATTAGATGGCAAACATAAAGATCCATTTGACCGCATGTTAATTGCTCAGGCATGCAATGAAGAGTTAACGTTAATTAGTAATGATAAGGTTTTTAAACAATATAAAGTCTCTGTGTTATGGTAGCTGCTTAGATTGGATGATGTCTCGGATATTTCGCCTGCGGTTCTCACTTATTTATTTTTTCACAAAAAACCTATTTTCACACAGATAATCCATACCAATAGATCCAGCAACAGCAAGAACAATCGGTACAATAAAACTAATGTTAATTTGCGTCATTTCTAAGATCAAAGCAATGGCAGTAATAGGCATTTTTTGTGCAGATGCTAAAAAAGCTGCGGCACCTATAATCGCACAAGTGCTTAATGCAATACTCGGGTATAAAAAATGCCCAAGGCTACCGAGGAGCACTGCCATTAAAGCGCCATTGGCTAAAGACGGTGTTAATAGCCCACCTTGCGCCCCAACTCTTAAGCTTGACCAACATATTATCATACGTAATGCTAATAAAATTACACTTAACTCTATGCTAGTTGTATCATCAAACTCTAGCTGTACTGGACTTTTACCATTGCCTAATAAAACTGGAAAATAAATAGCTAATACACCAATAATGGTAAAATTAATACAACAGGCAAGGAGCATACGATAATCATGTAACGCTTTACTACGCGCAATATTTGCGATGCGCATAAACCAAAATGCGGCAAAACCAAAAATTGGGCCGGCCATTATGGACCAAATGACTAATGCGGAACTAAGCTTGATTGCAGCCGCAATGTGATACATAGGCACATTATCAAGACAGAGCCAGGAGACAGCTACGGCAATCCCAGAAGTAGCTAGTGCCGGCAAAATCACAGCCAAATTAAAGCTACATAACAGCACCTCAATGGCGAATATTGCACCACCAAACGGTACATTATAAACCACAGCTAAACCAGCACCAGCACCACATGCAAGCATGATTTGCATTTCTCTTAAATATAAGCCGAATTTTGTTGAGAGCCATGTTGCAAATACAGCGCCTACTTCTCTAGGAGCGACTTCACGACCTAATGGTGAACCTAGAGCTATAGTACAGATCTGTAATAATGCATGAATAATTGTAGAGACATATGGCATACGCGCTTTAGACTGCACCGCCTGCTTAATACTCACTAATGGCTTACCATAACGATATAGCAGGTACCAACCGCAGCCAGCAATAAGACCGCATATCATAAGAATCATAACGCGCCGCAGAGGTGTAGAGGCACTAACACCAGCTAAGAAACTTGTGTTACTAATGGTTTGGCTAATGCTATATCCATAAGCAATGTGTTGTACAGCATGTAGTAATAACACTAACAACATAGCTAACAGGCCAACACCTATACCAACAATAATAGTAGCGGTAATCAGCACTGGTATGCGCGTTGTAGGTTGCTGGTTTTTAGTCCTCTGCATGTCCTGGAGTCCTTGGGAACGGGATTACGTCGCGTACATTACCGACCCCAGTAACATAGCTTACTAAGCGTTCTAAACCTAAGCCAAACCCAGCATGCGGGACTGTACCATAGCGACGTAGATCGCGATACCATTGATATTGTGTTGTTGATAAACCACAGGCAGTTAAGCGTTCATCTAGCACCGTGAGGCGTTCTTCACGCTGGCTGCCGCCAATTATTTCACCTAATCCAGGCACCAATACATCCATCGCAGCTACAGTTTTATTGTCATCATTAACGCGCATGTAAAAACTCTTGATATCCTTAGGATAATTGGTGATGATAACAGGCCGTTTACAGAACTCTTCTGCTAAATAGCGCTCATGTTCTGATTGTAAGTCTAAGCCCCATTCTATAGGATAGTCAAAAGTGCGCCGTGAGTTAAGTAATATTTCAATAGCCTCGGTATATGGCATAATAACGAACTCATGGGTTGCAAAATCTTGGAGGCGTTGAATGCAGCCTGGCATAATATGTTGGTCAAAAAACTCCATGTCATCCAGATGTTCATTTAATACTGCTGTTGTAAGATAGCATAGTAAGCTCTGGCTTAAGTCACAGATATCGCTCAGTGTTGCAAATGCCATTTCTGGCTCTACCATCCAAAATTCTGCTAAATGACGGCTAGTATTAGAATTTTCTGCGCGAAATGTTGGGCCAAAAGTATAAACTTTTGACATGGCTAGGCAATAAGCTTCGACATTTAATTGTCCCGAAACAGTTAAAAATGTTTCATGGCCAAAAAAATCTTGGCTAAAATCTATTTGGCCATGCGCAGTTTTAGGTAAATTCATCAGATCTAAGGTACTCACGCGAAATAACTCACCAGCACCTTCACAATCGCTGCGGGTGATAATTGGTGTATGGATCCATAAATAACCTTGGCTATGCAAAAACCGATGAATAGCTTGTGATAGACAATTACGTACGCGCGTAACTGCACTGATGGTATTAGTACGTGGTCGTAAGTGTGCATTTGTGCGTAAAAACTCTAGGGTGTGTCGTTTGGCTTGAATTGGGTAAGTATCTGGCTCATCAACAAAGCCTATGACGGTTAATGCAGTTACTTGGATTTCAAAGGCTTGACCTTTACCTTGTGATGGGACTAAGGTACCAGTTGCTGTTAATGAACAACCAGTGGTGATTTTTAAAATATCAGTGGTGTAATTTTCTAGTTGCTTAGGCACAACTAATTGTATTGGCGCAAAACACGAGCCATCATGTACAGCAATGAAGGAAAAACCAGCATTCGAATCACGCCTAGTTTTTACCCAGCCACGTACAGTCACAGTGGTGTTTGGCGGAGTTTTGCCTGATAGACAGTGTTTAATTGTTTGGGTCGTGGTCATAGTTTCTCCTATATATAGCCTGTTTGGCGCAATCAGTATATACTTTATCTTCGTGGATCTCAAAATCAGTAGTGGCATCTAATCTTAGAGGACTATAATGAAAAAAATAAATGCAAGTATCGCAAATAAAAAGGCAGCAAGTTTATTTGCAGGGCTGTGTTGTATAATAATCTCTAGTTCTGCACATGCCGATCACGTAAACCTTGTGCTTGATGAAGTAACGTTTCCTGTGGTGGCTACACAATGGGTTACTACCAAAACTGCGTTATTGACAGTGAATGTTAATGCTACTTTGACGGATGCTTCTTTAGTGGCAACTAGAGAGCTAATTATGAGTCAATTAGGTAAAATTGCACAAGGGGAGTGGCACATTACGCAGTTTGAGCGTTCACAAGATAGCTCAGGCCTAGAAAAATTGACGGTAGATGCGCAAGTGCGTGTTGACCAAGCAAGTCTTACTAATGTTTATGCACAAGTTAAAGCACTTACTAAACCAGGTTTGACCTATTCAGTAGGTTCTATTGAATTTACACCTAGTCGTAGTGAAACTGAAGCAGCACGAGCTGCGTTACGAGCACAATTGTATCAGCAGGTAGCTGATGAAGTGGTACGTCTGAATAAAACATATCCAGAGCAACATTATAGTGTGCACAGTGTTGCTATTGATGGAATGATGTCACCACCTATGCCTGCAGCGCAGATGATGCGCGGCATTACCAATAATCTAGTCACTATGGCAGCTCCTGGTATAATAGTAAGTAATGAGTTAGTGATGTCAGCTGTTGTGAGTTTAGCATCTAATAGAACTGTTAATTCGCCATCTGTGGTTGGTACTAAAGCGTTAAGTTAAATGGGCATTTTAAGGGGGATCTGTGTTGAAAATTATTGCTCATCGGGGCGCTTCAGCATATGCACCGGAAAATACTTTTGCTGCATTTGAGAAGGCACGGAGTATGGGTGCTAATTGTATTGAGTTTGATGTGATGCTGAGCGCAGATGGGGAGCCGTTTATTTTTCATGATACAATGTTAAATAGGACTACCAACGGTAGTGGCGGTTTAGGTAGGGCGCATTCGGATTATGTGCGTACTCTTGATGCTGGAAGCTGGTTTTCTGAGAATTTTCAAAGTGAACCGGTCCCTACTTTGTCTGATGTTCTCGCATGGTTGCTACAATTTGATATGCAAGCCAATATAGAGATCAAGGCATATCCTGGATATGTTAAAGAAACCACCATAGCGGTCTTAAGTGCGCTTAATAGTTCTTGGCCACACGATAAGCCATTACCGCTAGTTTCGAGTTTTAATCGAGAGGCTCTTACTTTATGTCGTACGCTGTCGCCAGAAATGCCCATTGGTATGTTGTTGCATAAGTGGGAGGATGATTGGTACGTGACAGCCGAGAATTTAGCGGCGACAACAGTACACTTGTGTTGGAAAGTTGTGACTGCTGCGCGAGTTAAAGCTATTTTAGAAAAAAAATATTTAGTGTATGTGTATACTATCAATAGTTGTCGTCAGGCATTGTATTTAGATAAGTTGGGAGTGAATGCAGTGTTTAGTGATTATCCTGATTTGTTGGCAGATTATTGTTGATGACGCTAGTTAGAACGGTGATCATGGCCAAATTATTCGACGTGAAAACAATATTTTTTGGGGTTTTGATGCTAGTTGGTGCTTTGCTGCATGCACAACCAATTGATATTGTATTGTGGCATGTGATGGCTGGGCATTTAGGTACGGAGTTAACACAATTAACAGACGATTTTAATAGTCGTCAACAAGAATATCGCATTAAGCCAGTGTACAAAGGTGATTATACTGAAGTATTGACAAGCTTTGCTGCCGCATTTCGTGCGCAACATCCGCCAGCGTTGGTGCAGATTGCAGAGGTTGGTACGGCAACTATGTTGTCTCCGCGTGGGATCATTAAACCTGTGGATGAAATTATGCAGGAACATGGTTTAAGTGTGCCAGTGCAAGATTTTTTTCCAGCGGTACGTCGCTATTATAGTCGTGATAATCGTCTAATGGCGATGCCGTTTAATATATCTGTACCTATACTGTATTACAATGCTGATAAGCTTGCAGAGTTTGGTGTAGCAGCTGATTCATTGCCACGCACTTGGGATAGTTTAGAGCATTTGGCCAAGCGGCTACAACAGGCTGGTTTGCCGTGTGTGTATACATCAGCATATCCAGCATGGATTTTGGTAGAGTCATTTTTAGCAAGCCATGGCTTAGCTGCTAGAAGTGCTGATGGTATGCGAGTTTTTACACCGCCATTATTATTAGCACATTTTACGCGCTTAGAGCGTTGGCAGCGTTTACATTGGTTTGAATATGGCGGTCGTGATGATGATCCAACAGTATTATTTACCAGTGGACATTGCCAGTTCTTTAGTCATTCATCTGGTGTGTATCAGAGTTTAGTAGCTACTGCGCCATTTCATGTGGGGATAATGCCTTTGCCAAGGAATTCGCTGTTAAGTGCACAATACTCTAATGTAGTGGGCGGTGCGGCACTATGGGCAGTGGCAGGACAAGAGCCTAGCGTTTATGCAGGGATTGCGCAATTTTTCGCATACTTATCTGAGCCGCAAGTGCAAGCACGCTGGCATCAACGTACGGGATATTTACCACTCGGTGTGCAAGGACAATATAAAGCATTGGCACATGCTGTTGTAGGTGACAGTACATTAGCTATGGCTATTATTGAGCTTGCACATGTAGGTGATGTTGTAGAAGCAGATAATAATCGTCAATCAAGCTTAAAAAATGCGCAAATGCAGATCCGCAGAATTTACGATGAGGCATTGGAAGCGATGTTTGCGGGTATGAAATCGCCAGCAGATGCTTTAGCTGATGCCGCATTGTTAGCGAATACTGCATTAATTAGATTTATGCAGAATACAGTAGGGTCTGATTCTTAATAGCAGTGAGTAGTTAATCATTAGTTAATAATTGTTTGCTATAATTAAGCTAATGAGCGAAAATTTATATTAGTGCTTGTGATTTCAGCTGATTTATCTGGGGGCATTATGGTTGATAAGAAAAGTAAGTGGCAGGGATTTAAAGAGTCAGCGCCTGTAAGAGTGCTTGGAGCTGGGGTAGGCGCTGTAGGGAGTGGCTTGAAGGCTCCATTCGTAACTGGCGCTGGCCTAGTAGGGCAGGCGGCTAGTGTAGTTCGTAATGCTCCGGGTAATCTTGGTGGTATCAAGAGCCGAGAAGCTGGGTTAGCAGGAACGCAAGGCACTGCCGTGCAGGAACATGCAGCGGGGCTTACTTTTGATGCGAAATTATTACCAGCTACAACGTTTGTAAAAGATTCTGTTGCCAAAGCTCATCTTTCTAATACAGACAAATTCAAAGCACTGCTGGGTACACATGCCGCCCAAGTAACAACCAATATTGACGCAAAACTTGCAACACATGAGAGCGAATTTAAGACGTTACAAACAGATTTTGATAATTTTCATAAGCATTTTCAAGATCCTGAGCATTGTAAAGGTATGTTCCCTGGTGCAGTTGCGCGTTATTTAGAAGATTATAGAGATAGATATGTAGATGCTCTTAAGAAGGAAAAGCAGACTTGCCTCGAGGCTGTAAAAGGTACGCCAAATGAATCAGATATGCAGCAGGCTATTGACAAGCATTATGCAGAGCAAGAGAAACAATTTGTAGAAGCAATTAATAAGGATATCAATAAGACAGATGCTGCAGCAGAAAAAGAATTTCAGCGCGTAGCATTATTAACAGAATTGGAAAATAGAAATCGTGATGCAATCATTAAACAAGGAGGTGCGGCAGGGGTCTTGACTCTTTCTACAACGGGTAAGGGTCAGCATTTATCTGGAGTAGATCCAGATAAGTTGGGGGTAATCTCTTCTATTACTGGTGCCAAGTTCCAAAAATCCGGTGGTGGCTATGAAATCGATTTGCCGACAAATATATTTTATAAATTTGGTTTGGCCAAGAATTTAAAATACGATTTAACCATGGTGGCGCAATTAATGCGACAAAATGGTATTAACCCAGTGACAATTACTATTACATCAGATGATCCAGCCAGAGCTAGAGAAATGGCGCGGATTGCTTGGGAGGCATTCTTAGCACAAGGCTATGACATAAAAGATTTGACGTTTACTGGACCATTTTTTGATAAACATAAATCAGAGAGTTTAAAGGGCGAGGATGCGAGTAAGGTATTTGACTCTCCGGCCGTATTTCAATCAGTATGTAAGGCAGCTAAAGAACAAACTACGGCACGTGAGAAATATATCGCAGACTTAGGCGCGAAGAGTTTTGATACCTTAAAGGGGCAACTGGATAAACTGAAAGGAAGTTCTCCGGCAGCGCCTACTCCTGGAGGAACTACCGTGACGGGTGGAGGACCAACACCAGGGGCAGTATTATCGCCTGTTGCTGATGCTGATTCATTAGTAAAAATCACAGGGGCTGGTGCAGATGATGATATTCCAGTAGTAGAAAGACACGTCCCAAGAGGCTGATGTATATTTAGTTATGGGATCTAGCTGCATATCAGTTATGCCATATTATGGCAAATAATAATACGGATTAGGTAATTTAAAACCACGCTCAGCATAGCCACCGCTTAAATCACTATATTGATCGCCAATACTAGCAATAACTGTATAGCCTTGCTCAGTTATTTGCTTTCTGATATTAGATTTAAATGGTACGTTGGATGGATCTTGATATTGATCTGGCTTTAAATAGAGCTGAGCCCAGCCTTTATAACCAGCTTTTAGTAAGTTTTTAATGGTAGGTGCGCGTTCAAACTCTCTGCGGCCTGTCACAAAAAACACAGCAACTTGGTGTTTTTGTGCATCTTTATATAAATCTAAGGTGGGTTGAATGGCCGGATCATTGGCAACTACTATGTCGTGATGCAATTCTTCTTTAGTGGGCTTCATAAAGTTATGTTTGACTATATTAGCATACGACGATAAGCTGGTTTCGTCTATATCTAGGACAATTGCTAGTTTTTGTGGGTGTGGTTGGTGTAGATTGTTGGTTATACGTTGTAGTATAAATTTGTGAGCATTGGCAATTGTTGTTGTAAGTTCTTTATTATATGCGCCTGAATCGTGATATTCTTGTACGCTTTTTAATAGACGAGCAAGGTTTGGTGGTTCGCACCATGTGTATTTACTAAAAAAAATTGCACAGATGGCAAAACAAAGTATTTTGAATTTATGCATATGAAGATCCATCATATTTTTATGGCAACATTATAACCAATATTGCATTAAAAAAGAAATAGCAGTTGTGGCAAGGTTGGGTTACAAAAAAAAACTGTAACCCAACAAAACTAAAATAAAGAGAGAGTATGGTGAATAATCATAATAATGCGTTGGTTGATTCGCATTGTCATTTGAATAAACTTGATTTGAGTGAATTTTCTAATGATATGGATCAAGTCTTAAGTGCGGCACGTGCTAATGGCGTAGAGCGGATGTTGTCAGTATGTGTGACTTTTGCAGATCTGCCGGATCTATATGCTTTAGCGCTTAAGTACAATAATGTTAATATATCGGTCGGAGTGCATCCAGATGAAGAGATAACACATGCTGAGCCTGATGCAAATAAACTCTGCGAGTTGGCCGCACATCCTGCTTGTGTAGCGATTGGTGAAACTGGATTAGATTATTTACGTACGGTGACGGAGCTCGCTAAAGAGCGTCAACAAGCACGTTTTCGTGAGCATATTCGCGGTGCTGTATTAGCATCTAAGCCACTCATTATTCATACGCGACGGGCTGCAGAGGATACTTTATCCTTAATGATAGAAGAACGTGCAGCGTTGGTCGGCGGGGTAATGCATTGTTTTACCGAAAGTTGGGATGTTGCTAAGCGCGCATTAGATTTAGGGTTTTATATTTCTATCTCTGGGATTGTGACATTTAAAAATGCCAAAGAATTGCAAGATGTGGCAAAAAAAGTCCCATTAGATCGTCTATTGATTGAAACAGATGCGCCATATTTGGCACCAGTACCATTTCGTGGCAAACAAAATCACCCGGCATTAGTGAAATATGTAGCTATGGCACTTTGTGAATTACGTGGTGTAGATTATGATACTATTGCTGCCGCGACAACGACTAATTTTTATCGGTTATTTGGTTTATAAAAATAGATTGTTCATGGGTCAGATTCAAATCTTGGAGAACGGTCAGATTTGAGTACAGGTTGAGAGATACGTATGTTATATATTGGCTTAATGTCTGGTACTAGCATGGATGGTATAGATGCGGCTCTTGTTGATGTGCAGCAACATACTTTAATCCATGGAATTTTGCGGCCATATTCTCTGCAGGTAAAGTCAGCACTTGCAGCATTGCGCATATATCCTGATGGACATAATGCTGCTTATTTTAGTCAGCTGCATACTATGATCGGGAGAGAATTTGCCGCAGCAGCGAATGAATTATTAGAGACAGCAGGGGTAGCGCAAGAAATGGTAACTGCGATTGGTAGTCATGGCCAAACTATTTGTCATGATCCGTTTGCAGATATTCCGTATACTGTGCAGTTAGGTTGTCCACATACCATTGCTGCATTGACAGGACTTACCGTGGTAGCGGATTTTAGAACGCGTGATTTAGTATTAGGTGGGGTTGGTGCCCCGTTAGCGCCGCTTTATCATCATGAGGTATTTGGTAAAGGTAATATACCTCTTGCAGTGGTCAATATTGGTGGTATAGCTAATGTAACTTTTATTGAATCTAATGTAGACGTTTATGGGTATGATACGGGGCCAGGTAATTGTTTGTTGGACGCATGGGCACAACACTCATTAAATGTATCTTATGATACAGGTGGCAAGTGGGGCGCAACAGGGCAGATTATTGTACCATTATTACATGCTTTACTGGCAGATCCGTATTTTGCTTTAAAAGCCCCCAAAAGTCTTGATAAAGGTTATTTCTCTGATAGTTGGTTAGCTAAACATTTAGACGCAAATTATAATGCCGCCGATGTGCAAGCGACTTTATGTGCATTGACTGCTACATCTGTAGCAGACGCAATTATTGCCAATAAGGTATTATGTTCTAGAGTATTGTTATGTGGTGGTGGGGTACATAATGATTTTCTAGTGCAGTTGTTGTGCCAGCAATTACCTAATGTGAGCGTAGAGAGTACAGTGGCAAAAGGTATTAGCCCAGACTATTTAGAGGCAATGATGATTGCGTGGCTAGCATCACAGACTATGCAACGCCACGCGCTTGATTTACAGAACATTACTGGTGCACGAAAGAGTGCAATTTTGGGAGCGGTGTATTTTTGTTAGTCCTATAAGAGAGCTTAATGGTACTAAGTTAAGCTTTATGGTCGTCATTGCGAGCGCAGCGAAGCAATCCAGACTGGGGGTGAATTGTGGTGCCGCACTGGATTGCTTCGCTGCGCTGCGCTCGCAATGACGTAGTCTTAACTTAGCGCTAAAACTATATAGCTACTGCAGACATCATTTGCAAAACATCTTCCTCTGGCCGTAGACGTCTGAGAGCGGATGTCATTTCATCCTCAATCCATAATAACTTATCTATAGCGACAGGTATTTTGAATCAAGTCAATACAATTATCAAAATATACTGTAGGTTATAAATGTGATCTTGACAAAAGAGAGGTTTTTAAGTTGTAATAACTGGATGTCGTATTTGGGAATACAAAGTAATTGACTAATGCCACTGCTGTAAATTCTGCTGTACCTCACAATGCATATGTGATCTTTTGTTTAGCCGCTTCTTTTTATTTGTATGAGTTTATTTTACAAGTAGCGCCTAGTGTTATGGCCGCACCTATGATGTCTACGTTTCATGTTACTGCTGAAGGTTTTGGTATTATTGCGGCATTTTATTTTTATGCTTATGCGCCGATGCAAATACCGTCTGGAGTGTTGTTTGATAGATATGGGCCACGTAAATTGATGACTGGTGCAATTGTATTATGTGCGCTTGGATCGATATTTTTTGCACTCACCGACAGTGTAATTACTGCTTGTATCGGCAGATTATTAATTGGCTTTGGTTCTGCATTCTCTTTTATTGGAGTCTTGGTCTTAACTGCCAGATGGTTTCCGCCGTATCATTTCGCTCTACTTGCTGGTATTGCACAGTTGATGAGTTCAGTTGGAGCTATATTCGGTGGCGCACCGCTTGCAGCGCTGGTAGATCGTGTTGGTTGGCGTCAGGCTAGTTTTATTTTGGGCGGTATCGGTTTTGTATTGGCTGCGGTGTTATGGAGCGTAGTACGCGATTTTCCACATCAAGCTACTCAGTCACGGCCTTCTAATCGTTTTCGTGATGAATGGAAGAGATTGGCTGAAGTATGTAGGCATTCATATACATGGATTATTGCCGCTTATTCGTGTTGTGTATGGACACCGATTGCAGTATTTGCTGTCTTATGGGGAGTGCCATATTTACAGGAAAAATATCAAGTTAGTGTAATTGTAGCTTCTGGTCTTTGTAGTATAATTTGGATTGGTATTGGGGTTGGCAGTCCATTACTTGGTTGGGTCAGTGATAAATTTGCTAGCAGGCGATTGGCGTTAACTATTAGTGCTGTTTTTGGCTTGGTTGCTACGGTCTTTGTGTTGTATGTGCCGAATGTATCACTCAGTTATATGTATGTGGTGCTATTTTGTTTTGGTTTAGGTGCTGGTGGGCAAACTGTAAGTTTTGCCGTGGTGAGAGATAATAATCCTGCGCATTTAGTGGGTACAGCATCAGGATTTAATAATTTTGCTGTTTTAGTTGGCGGGGCAGTATTTCAGCCATTAGTTGGAATATTGCTCCATCATAGTCATGCAGTGCGCTTGGTGAATAATGTGCCAGTATATAGTGTTAGCGGTTATCAGTTAGGATTATCCGTACTGCCTTGTTGTTACGCCTTAAGTTTTATTCTAGCATATTGGATGTCGCGGGAGTCACATCCATATAGTAGAGGCTAAGAGCCTTTAACAGGCTCTAACATTCTGTAACATTCACTGTCCCACCAAGACCCATCTCAACTGCCAAACCACCCATAGAGGTTTCTTTATATTGGTTTTTCATATCAAAGCCAGTACGTTTCATAGTGTCGATTACTCTGTCTAAAGAAATGTGATGTTGTCCATCACCGATTAACGCCATGCGGGATGCGTTGACCGCTTTGACAGATCCCATAGCATTGCGCTCAATACAGGGAATTTGTACCAGTCCTCTCACTGGGTCGCAAGTCATGCCTAGATGATGTTCCATCGCAATTTCAGCAGCATTTTCAATTTGTGCAATATTGCCACCTAATACCGCTGTTAATCCAGCTGCAGCCATGGATGAAGCTACGCCAACTTCTCCTTGGCATCCTACTTCTGCACCAGAAATAGAAGCGCCTTTTTTATATAAGATCCCCATAGCAGCGGCAGTGAAAAAATAGGTAAAAATATCTTCATTGGATGTTTTATTATGTGCTTCTTGGAAATATTTTAATACGGCCGGTATAATACCAGCCGCACCATTAGTTGGCGCTGTTACTATACGCCCGCCAGCGGCATTTTCTTCATTGACCGCCATGGCATATAAATTTAATTTATTCATAATATCTGCTTGTTCATAGATGCTGGTAATACCTTGTTCGGTGTGTAATTTTTTGAATAGATCGGGGGCGCGCCGTTTTAATTGTAAACCGCCAGGTAAAATACCTCTGTTGTGACAACCAGCTTCAATACATGCCTCCATAGTCCTTGCGATTTTCAGAATACCATCTTCAATAGTTTTTTGAGAGTTCCATGTAAGCTCATTGGCGAGCATTAATTGCGCGATAGTGAGTTGCTGTGTTTTGCAGTGATGCAGCAGCTCGACTGCCGTATCAAATGGATATGGTATATTATCCAGATTGGCACTGCGCTTGGAAAATTCTTCCTCTGTGGTTATGAAGCCGCCACCTATTGAGTAGTATACCTGTTTGAATATGGCATGATTATGTGTGTCATATGCCGTAAAGCGCATACCATTACTATGCTTTGGTAATAATTCTTTTTGTAGCATGAGTAGATCGGTAGTGCCATGAAACGGTATATTTTTCCTACCGGCTAAGCATAGTATCTTAGTATCGAATATGCTACGCATGCGTGGCATCATAGTTTCTGGCTCTACAGTTTCCGGATCTTTGCCTTCTAAACCATTTAATATCGCTTTATCTGTGCCATGCCCAATGCCTGTCAAGGCTAACGATCCGTATAACTCAACTTGCACGCGCTCTGTAATTTTAAAGAGATTTTGCGCGGTTAATTGTTTGAGAAAAGCGTTAGCCGCTAACATAGGGCCTACGGTATGCGAGCTAGACGGCCCTATGCCTATAGAAAATAGGTCAAAGATGCTGATTGTCATGCACAGCTCCTTAAAGTTAGGAAGTTCTCTAATAATAACATACCATGTTCTGTTAAAATTGCCTCTGGGTGAAATTGTACACCATATAGTGGATAGTTACGATGTGAGATGGCCATAATTGTGTTGTGAGCAGTGGCGTCAATGGTAAAGCAGGAGGGTAATGTTTTAGGATCTATTGCTAGCGAATGATATCTAGTTGCACTGAATGGATTTGGTATATTTTGAAAGATACCTTGTGTGTTGTGCATAATTGTTGAAGTTTTACCATGCATAATTTCTGAAGCTTGGATTATTTGTGCGCCAAAGGCTTGCGCGATACATTGATGGCCTAGACATACACCTAATATGGGCGTGGTTTGATAAAACGCTTTGATAGCAGCTAAAGAAATTCCTGCATCCTCTGGTGCGTTTGGTCCTGGGGAAATCACTAAATAATTTGGCTGCAGTTGTTGGATAGTATTTAAATCAATATCGTTAGTGTGCACAGCGACTGTTGCGCCTAAACATTGGAAGTATTGCACTAGATTGTAGGTAAAAGAATCATAATTATCGATTATTAATAGCAAATTAATTTCCTCGACTGCTTAGTTTATTAATCCTGTGATTTTGTATAGCGCAAATTCTCCCCAAAATAAATTTTCCATATTGATTGATTCTTAAGGCTACCTGTATATATTGTATGAAAAAACAGTACTATGGCCCCATTACCTACCAATTATGAACTATACTATAACATATAGACATACATATTTTCATCATGGAATCGTGCATAAACATGCAACGGTGCGAGGTTACTATTACTTGTGAGATGATATAGTTGACAAGGAGGAGCCATTTCAAAGATAGTCAGTGAGAAAAGCAATGAATAGTAGCGTGAAATTAGTTTTACTATTGGCGTTATTTACCGTTTCATCGGGATCATTGGGAAATCCCGTTGGTGGTTCTGTGTCATCTGGAAACGTTACTATTCAACAATCACCCAATACAACTACTATTGATCAAACTTCAAATAAGGCCATTATAAATTGGCAATCATTTAATATTTTATCTGGTCAAACCACTAAATTTAACCTACCTGGCAGCAGCTCCATCACTTTAAATCGCGTGATTGGTGGAGGTAGCGCATCCAGTATTCTTGGCAACCTTATCTCTAATGGTCAAGTTTGGATTATTAACCCAGCCGGCATTGTGTTTGGTCATGGTGCGCAAGTCAATGTTGCCGGATTATTGGCCACAACTTCTAACATCAGCAATGAAAATTTTTTATCTGGCAATTATCAGTTTACACCAGGATCAAATGCCAATGGCATGATCGTTAATCATGGAACTATTGTTGCACAACCAGGCGGACTTGTAGCGTTGATTGGCAACCATGTTATTGACGATGGCGTGATTCAAGCCAACATGGGTACTGTGATTCTCGGTGGAGCACAAGCTTACACATTGGATTTTGATGGCGACCAACTGATTAATTTTACAGTTTCAAAAACTCCTGTTACTACCAATGAAAAAACAGCGGACAGCGATCATACTGGTATTACGAACACCGGAGCTAGCGTCGTTATGAGTCGCGATGTTGCCAGACACTTAATGCCAGATACTATTAATATGGCTGGTAATACAGAAGCAACGCATGCATATGTTCATAATGGTGTAATTAGCTTAGAGGCAGGTGGTGGTACTACTAGAGGTAATGGTAGAAATTTTGTGAGCCACAATACTATGAGCACACAAACTCCAACAACTATTACTGCAAACGACATTATTGTAATGAATGCGCGCATTTCGGCAAGCGACAATAAAATTAATTTAATCAGCACGGGAAATTTATCTCTGACTAATGCCAAAGTAATAGCTAATAGCGTGAATACTGGAGGTGATATTGCTATATCAGGACAAAATGTCGCAATCCACAATAGCCAAATAGAAGCTAATGGCAATAACGGTGGTGGTACAATTTTGATCGGTGGCAACGCACGTGGCGCAGGTCCACTGCCAAATGCATTGACAACGTCTATTGATGCAAATACCACGATTGCGGCTAATGCATTGCAAAATGACAATGGTGGACAGATTGTGGTGTGGTCTGATAATGCCACACAGGTCGCTGGTAAGTTAAGCGCGCAAGGAGGCAGTCTTAGCGGTAATGGTGGCTTTGTTGAGACATCAGGAGAGACGCTAAATGTAGCTGGTATTCAAGTGAATACATTAGCACCTAATGGGCTAACTGGCACATGGCTGCTCGATCCTACTAATATTTGGATTGCTCTTAATCAAACCAACGCAACCGCTGCCGGGATGGTTACAACAGACGCAACGGCCAATACCACAAACGCATCTATTCAAGCAACTGGTGGTGTGGTTGACTCTTTATTAACTACGAGTAATTTAACAACGGCACTAAATAGCAATAATGTGGTCGTTTCAACTAGTAGTCCTAGTGGTACAGGTGCTGGTAACATTACGATTGTTGATCCTGTCACTTGGTCAAGTGCTAATACTTTAACGTTAACAGCGGCTAATAATATCACTATTAATAATTCAGTTACGACAGGAGCCGCTGGATCGGCATTAATACTGAATGCTGCAGGAACAGTAACACAAAATTCTGCGGGGATTATTGGAGGCTCCGGTGGATTAACGCAAGCAGGTAGTGGCACGGTATATTTGTCTCAGTCAAATACTTATACCGGTGTGACTACAGTGACTTCTGGCATCTTGAATTATAATTCAATAGCGAATGTTAGCGGCGGTAGCAGTGCTCTAGGTGCGCCAACAACGACAGCAAATGGCACAATCGCATTGAGTGGCACAGGAACATTACAGTATTCTGGCTCAGGTAGTAGTAGTAATCGTGTTATCAATTTAACTGCTAGTGGTGGCACTATTGATGCATCTGGCACAGGAGCGTTGACATTAAGTGGTGGTGTAACAGGTAATACATTCGGACTGGTACTCACAGGTACAGGAACTGGCATAGAAAGTGGAGGTATTAGTACAACAACTGGTACATTGACTATGAATGGCTCTGGTTCATGGCAGCTGCAAGGCACTAATACCTACACAGGCGCTACAACTGTCAATGCAGGGGGATTGATATTCAATGGATCGGGAAAAGCGACAAGTACTGGCTTTACTGTGAATCAAGGAGGTACGCTTACATTAGACAATAGTTCAACAAATGTTACCAATCGCTTGGGTAGCGCAACGTTGACATTAAATGGTGGTAATTTTGTATTTAATGGATCAAATGTCGCTAGCACTAATGCATCTGAAACGGGCTTAGGCGCTTTACTCCTGCCTACGGATGCCTCCACAATAACTCTGAATTCTGGTACTGGCGGCTCTACACAATTAACATTCGCTAGTATTACTGAGATACCAGGTGCTACAGTCTTGTTTAGAGGCACTAACTTAGGAGGCACTGCTGGTGCAGGTAATACCAATCTTAATTTTACAAATGCGATTGGCTTAAATCTAACAGGAGCTAATAATTCTGCAACCAACAAGCCTATCGTACCTTATGCTATTGGCGATACCTCAGCTAGTGGCTCAGGAATTGGCTTTGTTACTTATAATATTAATCCAGCAAGTAATGTTGCAAATACAACGGGGATTAGACCTTTAAGTTTATCAACTGAATACTCACTGAACCCAGCTACTTATACAACGGGTACTAATGTTGAGATTACTTCAAGTGTTAGCAATAACGCGAATGCCGCAATCAATTCATTGCTTTTTGCAGGCAGCTCAAACCCAACTCTTACCATTGGTAGTTCAGGCGGAACAAAAACCCTGACGATTACATCTGGTGCAGTTGCTGCAACTGGTAACGCAACCATTAGTGGCCGGTCTAACGATACATTAGCATTTAGCACTGCCAATGCAAATTTTTCTGTGATTGGTAGTAGTAATGCATTGACATTAAACACAATTAAGGTAACTGGCTCAAGCGGATTAACCATGAGTGGAGCCGGCACGCTTGTATTTAGTCCCAGTGCGACAACAGCTTTAAACGGTGGTTTAATTATAGATTCTGGCACGTTGCAATCAGGCTTAACTTCCGCTTTTACATCCCAAGCCCTAACAATTCAGTCACAGGGCACATTCAATTTAAATAATTTTAATAATACGTTTACAGCGATTACTTTAGCAGGAGGAGGTACTTCTGGTGCACTATTGGAAACAGGGACTGGAACAGTGACACTTAATGGAGGATTAATTTTCAATGCAAATGGCTTGGGATCAACAGGTGCAAGCATCACGGGTAATTTAGCTTTAAATAACACAGAAACATTTACCATCGCAAGTGGAACAGCCCCTACAGACTTAAACATTTCCGCCATAATCAGTGGCAATAATTTTGGGATTACAAAAGCTGGTGCAGGCACTATGGCATTAACCGGATTAAATACTTACACAGGCCCAGTGACAATCAATGCAGGCACTTTAAACGTAAATACTGTAGCTAATGCAGGGACAGCGAGTTCGTTAGGTACAGGTAGCGGTACAGCAAGTATTTCAATAGCTGGAGCAGGTACATTGCAATATACTGGGACAAGCGCAAGCAGTAATAGCTCGAGCCGTGCAATTGTCTTGACTGGCTCAGGCGCAACAATTGATGCATCAGGCACAGTAACGTTAACATTAAGTGGTGGAGTTACAGGCAATTTTGGACTGGTACTCACGGGAACTGGAACTGGTATTAAAAGCGGTATAATTAATACAACAAGTGGTACGGTAACTAAGAATGGTATTGGCACATGGACATTGTCAGCCTTGAATACTTATACTGGCCAGACAACTATCAATAGTGGCACATTGAGTGTAAATACATTACCAAATGGCACGAGTAGTTCAGTAGGTAATCCTGCATCAACCACTGCTATTTTACTCGGCAGTGCGGCATCTCCTGCAACTCTATCATATACTGGCAGTACAGCATCCACTGCTCAGAATATTACAATTAATGGAGTAAGTGGTGGTGTTATTCAATCAACTACTAATCCCCTAACCTTGACTGGCACCATTGCGACTGGCGCAAATCCAATTGCCTTTAGTACAAATACAGGCAATATCACAGTTTCTGGAGCCATTACTGGCTCAGGTTCATTGTCAACATTGTCAAAAATAGGAACTGGCACTTTAACCTTATCTAATGCTGCCAATAGCTATTCAGGTGGAACAACAATTAGTAATGGCATTGTCACTCTCACAGCTAATGCTTTAGGCTCAACGTCTGGTCTAATTCAAATAAATCCATTAAGTTCAGACACAGCAGAATTAAATTTAGGCACTCTAACCAGTCTCTCAGACACTGGCGCTTTATTTCTAAATAGTTCGGCATCAGGCAGCACTGCACAATTAAATACAGGTGCGAATATTAGCATATCAAATCCAATTAGTTTAACCGGTACAAGCAACAATATTTCAGTAGCCTCAGGTACGACCACCACATTGAGCGGAGCCATAACCCAAACCAACATCACAGGAACATCAACACCAATTGTTTCAGGGATAACTTTAATAGGAGGAGGCACTTTAGCAGTATCAAATACTGCCAATACCTATTCTGGAGCCACTAATATCAACTTAGGAACCTTACAACAGGTAACTAATGCTAATGCATTTTCACCAAATAGTGCAGTAGTCATGGCAACGACAAGCGGTGCAACACTTAATCTTAATAATTTGGCAGGAATAATTGGCTCATTGACAGGTGGTAGCGCAACAGGCGGCAACGTTACACTTGGAACAGCCATTTTAAGTATTGGTAATGATAATACTTCCCCTGCTGTGTATGCTGGAATAATCAGTAGTACAAATTCAAGTGGTGGTATTACCAAAATTGGTACAGGCACATTAACATTAAGTGGAGCCAGTACCTACACTGGGCCTACCACTATTCAACATGGCACCATCAGTGTCACGAAATTAACAAATTATGGCAGTACTAGCCCATTGGGCGCGCCGGCTAGTGGCGCCATTATTTTGGGTAGTGTTGGCAATGTCGGCACTTTAATTGACACCAATAGCAGTAATACCGATAGCTCAAATCGTACGTTCACAACCACAGGTGGTGGAGGCATAATTCAAAATGCAGGTAGCAGTGGCAGTTTGACCTTATCAGGTGCGGTAACAAATCCAGCCGGCCTTACGGTAGGCACGACCGCAGGTACAACAATGACGCTTTCTGGGGCTGTTACTGGGGCTGGGAATGTTACTATCAATAGTAGTACAAGTAATAATACGATTAATTTAAGTAGTGCTAGCAATGCAATTCCTACATTTTTAGTAACAGCTGGATATAATGTTTCTCTTATCAACACTGGTGCATTAAGTCTTGGCGCAAGCACTTTAGCTGATAATTTAACTATAAATAACACCACAGGGGTCATTACATTAAATGGTGTAATAACTGTGACTAATCCAGGAAGTAGCGCTTCTATTGTGCTAGCAGGACAAGGGTTTAATAACACGGCAGGCTCATCAGCACTTGTTCCTGGTAGCGGCAATAACTATCTAATTTATTCCAATAACCCAAGTAATACCACGCTTAATGGCTTGGTGCCAGCATTTATTCAATATGGCATCAGTTATCCAACTACTACACCTTATACAGGCAACGGAGTACTATATAGTGGCGCTGACATGATTACTGTTGGCCTAACAGGCAGTGTATCTAAAGTGTACAATGCATCGACGGCAGCAACATTATCTTCATCAAACTACGTAGCTACGGGCGGCACTACTGGCGATGTAGTTACACTAAACACTGGATCTTTGCCAACAACAGGCACTTATGCTTCGCAAAATGTTGGCTCAGGCATCAATGTTACAACAGGAACGGCATCAGGTATTACAATAGCTAGCGTTATGAATGGTTCGGTTCCTGTATATGGATATACGTGGAATGCGCCTAGTACAATTAGCGGGACTGTTGGGGTTATTACACAGGCACCCCTGATTATTACAGCAAATACACAATCGAAAACATATGGTATCAACGATCCTGTTTTTACATATAATGAGTCTGGATTATTTAACGGAGATCATATCAGCGGCGCACTAACAAGAATAATAACTGTTGCAAATGAAAGTGTTGGTAGCTATCCAATTTTGCAAGGAAGTTTGACTGCCGGCTCGAATTACAATATTAGTTATACAGGTGCCAACTTAACAATTAATCCAGCTTCCTTAACTATTACGGTGACAGCCGGTCAAAGTAAAACATATGGTGCAAATGATCTTTCTTCTGGCTTTGCTTATACCAGCACAGGCTTGGTGAGTGGTATAGTAGATGGGGTGCCAATTAACGACACCATTGCCGGTAAACTAGGCCGCACCGCTGGCGAGATTGTTAATACTTACGCGTATAACACAGGTAATGTAGCCGCAAGTGCCCCAAACAACTACAGCATGAACATAGGCAGCAGCACCACCTTTGCCATTACCCCGGCACCTTTGACCATCAACGTTGCCGCCAACCAAACCAAGCAGTATGGCAG